>OBJA01000546.1_pt1 | contig 31825 bp, 19 predicted proteins | sample 1519751 | NCBI WGS metagenome assembly OBJA01 (sample SAMEA3881238, study PRJEB22517) | soil metagenome | biome: lake sediment; feature: soda lake sediment; material: sediment, water from around vicinity | place: India | collected 2013-12-23 | depth 3 m
GAGGTCGGTGCGGCAAGGCGAAAAGTGACGAAAAGCGCAGTTTACAATCTGGTAAATGAGCATTTTGAGCCAATTTTCAACGCGGCTGCAACAACGCAGATAGTTCTTCAACCTCCTGCTAGGCTCCCAGATGCTCACGCACTACCGTAGCCAACTCTTCGGCTAGCCGGGCAATACGCTCCTGATCTTCCCCCTCAACCATGATTCTCAACAAAGGTTCGGTACCCGAATAACGCACCAGCAACCGCCCTTTACCGGCAACCTCAGCCTCCACTGCATCCATGGCGGCTTTAATCGGTGCGATTTTACCCAGCGATGCCTTTTTCCTGACCTTGACATTGACAAGAACCTGGGGCAGAGAAGTCATCACTTCGGCCAACTCTGACAACGGCTTGCCGCTGCGTTGCATAATCGCCAGGACCTGCAGAGCCGACAAGATCCCGTCGCCGGTAGTATTGTGGTCGAGGAAAATCATGTGGCCTGACTGTTCACCACCGAGATTATAACCACCACGCACCATCTCCTCGACAACATAGCGATCACCTACGGCGGTACGCACGACCTTGCCGCCAGCCTGTTTCAGGGCAATATCCAGCCCCATATTGCTCATCACCGTCGCCACCACTGTTTTTTTCTTCAGACTGTTGGTTTTGATCAGTTCCGTTCCGCACAGGGCAAGAATATGGTCACCATCAACCTCTTGACCCTTTTCATCGACGAAAATCACCCGATCAGCGTCCCCATCAAGGGCGATCCCCAGGTCTGCCCGGTACTCGCGCACCTTGGCCGCCATCACTTCCGGATGCATGGAGCCACAGCCATCATTAATATTGAGACCATTGGGGCTGACGCCAATGGGAATAACTTCAGCACCCAGTTCCGTCAATACCGACGGCGCTACCCGATAACCGGCACCGTGAGCACAATCCAGGACAATACGCAGCCCTTGCAAATCCAGATCGCGTGGAAAAGAGTTTTTCAGGAAAACGATGTAACGACCGATGGCATCGTCAACGCGATAGGCCTTGCCGACATCTTCGGCAATAGGTCGCAGGGCATCGATGCGATGATTGAGAATCAGATCTTCAATCTCCAGTTCCTGCTCGTCAGGCAATTTAAAACCACTACCGGAAAAGAATTTAATCCCATTGTCCTGATACGAATTGTGCGAGGCGCTGATGACAACGCCGGCGTCTGCCCGCATCGATGCGGTAATAAAGGCGATCCCCGGGGTCGGCAAGGGACCGATGATCAAGACATCGACACCCATGGAGCAAATTCCGGCAACCATGGCGTTTTCGAGCATGTAACCTGACAGCCGGGTATCCTTACCAATAACGATCCGATGGCGGCGGCCATTATCCTGCTTGAACACGTATGCGACAGCACGACCCAGTTGCATCGCCATTTCAGTTGTCATTGGTTCGATGTTGGCCACACCTCGAACTCCATCGGTACCAAAAAGCTTCTTCTCCATGAACTGAACCGCCTCCCTTTTTCTATCGTTTAATTTCCGACCTGCAACCTGGTGCTCCCCTGCAGACTCAGGCCATATCCCGGCTTACTCAAATCTATTCCGATGGCCCCTGGTCTTCCGCTGGAGGAACCTCAACAGCTTCAACCTCAACCTGAACCTCCGTCGTCCGTTCATCTTTGAGCCAACTGTAAACACCGCGATGCTGCAATGGTACGATCAGTGAAAAACTGCTGTTGACACCATCCAGATCAATGTCGTCGGTAGTGACATTGCTGATGTTTTTCAGTTCCATCTCCGAGCCCTCAATCACCACCTGATCCGGCACCGCTCGAACACTTCCGACCTGGAAACCGCCAAGAGGCTCCCCCGACAGCGAAATGGTGACCGGCACAGTCTTCTGCTGAACACGCTCGAGGCGAACATCGACAAACGATGGCGAAAGCCTGGTAACCCGCAACCCGCTGGGCAGATTCAGGCGCTCCTCAAGCCGACGAAACGACGTCAGCCCGGGACGCAAGCCGGACAAATCGACGGTGATACTGATATCGTTGGGACTGACCTTCATCAGCAGGGTACGTGGACCGCTGATACGGACATCAACCATGCTGGGAATTTCATTGGCAATCATCATTTCCCGAGGAAGATTCTGCAACTCCAGGGGCACCCGATAATTCACCTCAAGGCGGCGCTCACCCATGATAAAAAACCACAGCATCAGGGCAAAGATCAGTGAAATCAGCTTTAACGTCCAATTTTCCGTGATCAGTTTCAACATTGCCCTAGCCTCTCTTTTTCAGTTTCGATTTTTTTGGTTCGAGCAGACGGCCAAGGACTTTTTTCAGGCTGGCAGTATCAAGATTACGAGTCATGCCGCCATTTACCGCCACGGAAATCTTGCCGGTTTCCTCGGAAACAACAACAGCGATGGCATCAACCAGTTCGGTAAGTCCGATGGCGGCACGATGTCTGGTACCAAGTTCACTTGACAGATTACTCCCCTGGGTGAGGGGCAAGAAGCACCCTGCCATGCTTAAACGTCCCTGCTGAACAACCAGGGCACCATCATGCAGTGGCGATGTAGGCATAAAAATTGAGCGAATCAGATCACAGGAGATCTGGGCATCGAGAACAGTCCCGGCTTCAAGAATATCCTTGATGCCGGTCTCGCGCTCGACCACAATCAGAGCGCCGATCTTGCGATTGGACAGCGCGACACACGCCTTGACCAGTTCCTCGATGAGCTGAGACTCTTCGCGGTATGTCGCGCCCCCCAGAAAAGGGTTACGCCCAACATGCATCAACGCCCGACGGATGTCGTTCTGGAAAATAACGACAATCACCAGAATAATGGATGACAGGAAATTGCTTAAAAACCAGTTGAGAGTGTGCAGATCTCCGACCCGTGAAGCCATATATACGGCCAGAATGACCGCCAGACCCAGCAGCATCTGTACCGCCCGGGTCCCTTTGATCAGCAGGATAATCCGATAAATAATGAAAGCGACAATGCAGATGTCCAGAATATCAAGAAAGCGGATATTGAGTAAGACATCGAGCATCGTCAGCCCCCACGGGTCATATTAAAAAAGGAATCTGTAGTCTGTGGAATGAATCCTGTCCAGCTAAGTCGACGGCAGACGCTGCTCCCTGATCGCCCAGGCAACTAGAGCCGTCTCCCGGGCAGCACGTACATCATGAACACGAAATAGCTGCACCCCCTGGGCAACCCCAAGGGCAATAGTTGCCAGGGTTCCATGCAAACGCCGACGCGGATCGTCCTGCCGCAGAATCGTACCGATAAAACTCTTGCGGGAGGTGCCGAGCAGAATCGGGCAACCAAGCTGGTGCAACCGATCAAGATGACCCAGCAATTCCAGGTTGCCCTGAAGGTCCTTGGCAAAACCGATACCCGGATCGACCGCCACGCGTTCCCTGGCAATCCCTGCCGCAGTGGCTTTTTTTACTCCGGCGTGCAAAAAGCCGATGACCTCTGAAAGCAGATCGTCATAGCCTGTATCCTGCTGCATCGTCGCCGGACGACCGCGGGTATGCATGAGAAACAGCCCGGCTTCGGTCGCAGCTACAGCGGCAGTCATGTCAGCATCAAAGGTCAGACCGCTGATATCATTTACAAAGTTGGCACCGGCAGCCAGTGCTGCCCGAGCAACCTGTGATTTGCTGGTATCGATTGATATGGGGATACGGCTATGACGCCTCAACCCCTCAATGACAGGTATCACCCGCTCAAGTTCTGTCTCTACAGAAATCGACGCAGCCCCTGGACGCGTGCTTTCACCACCGACATCCAGGAGGTCAGCCCCCTCGGTTTCCATGACCAGACCACGCTCAACGGCCGCTTCGGTCCGGCAAAACTCTCCGCCATCGGAAAACGAGTCGGGCGTTACATTGAGAACCCCCATGATGGCAGGCTGCTCAAGGTTCAGGATACAGTCACGTCCGACCAGAACAGTAGAACGGACGGAATCAATCAAGGTTTTTCTGTTGAAGAATCGTCATCATCTGCTGCTTTTGGACGCTGCGGCTCCTGATCTGCGGCGGAGCCATCCTGCGGTGATGACAATTCCGCGCCGACAGACTCATGACCCCGATTCTGATCGTCGACGGCCGCTACAGACTCTGCCTGCGGTTGTGCCGCTGGGCTGTCATTATCCGCCAGGGTCTCAACAGGGGTCTCATCTTCATGCTTTTCAAACACGAAGGTGTCAGCAGCCTGGTCCTTAACCTGCTTTTGCAAATAATCGGGCAACCCTTCAGGAAAGACCACGGCATGAATCTCATGCATATCGAGGGTTTCCTTGTCCAGCAGCAACTCGGCAAGAGCCTTCAGGCGATGCTGATTGTCCTTGAGCAGATTACGGGCGATGTCATAATTGTTGTTGATAATCCGGCGAATCTCGTTATCGATTTCCACCGCTGTCGATTCACTGTAATTTTTACCGGTGCTCATATCACGACCGAGGAACACTTCACCGTCCTTCTCCCCGAAAACCACCGGACCCAACTTATCGCTCATTCCCCATTCACAGACCATTTTGCGGGCAATCATCGTTACTCGCTCCAGGTCGTTACTGGCCCCACTGGTAACGGAATCGAAGGTGATTTCCTCCGCGATCCGTCCACCCAGCATGGAGCGAATGCGAATATTGAGGCCCTTGTTGGTCTCATTGTATTTCTCTTCGTCAGGAAGATACATGGTGACTCCCATGGCCCGGCCACGGGGGATGATCGACACCTTGTGCACCGGATCAGAGCCGGGAGTCAGCAAGGAGACCAGGGCATGCCCGGCTTCATGGTAGGAGGTAACCTTCTTTTCTTCCTCGGTAATCACCATGGAACGACGTTCAGTGCCCATTAACACCTTGTCTTTGGCCGCCTCAAAGTCACTCATGTTGACTTCAGCCTTGTTGGCCCGCGCCGCCAGAAGCGCTGCTTCATTGACCAGGTTTGCCAGGTCGGCACCGGAAAAACCGGGGGTGCCCTTGGCAACCAGCCCGAGGTTGACGTCATCTGACATGGGAACCTTGCGCGAGTGAACATGCAGGATCTTCTGCCGCCCCTTGACGTCAGGACGTGGAACAACAACCTGACGATCAAAACGCCCGGGACGCAACAACGCCGGGTCCAGCACATCCGGACGGTTGGTAGCAGCGACCAGGATAACCCCTTCGTTTGACTCGAAGCCATCCATCTCGACCAGCAACTGATTAAGGGTCTGCTCACGTTCATCGTGACCACCCCCCAGTCCGGCACCACGATGGCGTCCGACCGCATCAATCTCATCGATAAAAATTATACAGGGTGCATTTTTTTTACCCTGCAGAAACAGATCACGAACCCGACTGGCACCGACCCCGACAAACATCTCGACAAAATCGGAGCCGGAAATGGTAAAGAAGGGAACCCCGGCTTCACCTGCTACTGAACGGGCCAGCAAGGTCTTACCGGTTCCCGGAGAGCCAACCAGCAGCACTCCCTTGGGAATTTTACCCCCCAATTTGGTAAATTTTTTCGGATCACGCAAAAACTCAACCACTTCTTCGAGTTCCTGCTTGGCTTCATCAACCCCAGCCACATCCTTGAAGGTAACGTTGCCGGCGGTATCGGTGAGAAGCTTGGCCTTGCTCTTGCCGAAACTCATGGCCTTGCCGCCGCCAGACTGCATCTGCCGCATGAAAAAAATCCACACAGCAATCAGCAACAGGATCGGACCCCAGGAAATCAGCAGGGTAAACCAGAACCCCTGGTCATCTACCGGCTTAGCCTCGATAACGACGCCTCGACGCTTGAGTTCCGGCAGCAACTCCTCATCACGAGGCACAAAGGTCTGAAACTGGCTGCCATCATCCAGGGTACCGGTCAACAGACCACCCTTGAAAACAACGCTGACAACACGATCTCTTTCAACTGCGTGCAGAAACTCGCTGTAATTCATCGGTCTCTGCGTCTCCTGCTTTTGCGTCATCATGTTGAACAGCATGATCATCAGCAGTGAAATGACCAGCCACAAAGCTAGATTTTTCTGAAATTGGCTCACTTATCAACCCCCTGTCGGGTAATTATCAATACTCTAGCGCCGATTAAAAAACGCTGACAAAATAGCTGAAACTAGCAGGAAAACTTACCACAAAGAGCCAGGTCCCACAAGGCATATTGTCCGTTTTTCGCCCTTTCAGATCAGATCAAAACGGGCCATCATCCCGGTGTCCGGACGGGCAGCAGCATGGCGTGAGCGACGCATGCCAACGATCCACAACAGATCGTTGCCGGCAAACAGCAAGGGAATACGATGTCGATCTTCCTTTTCGACCCGCATCTCGGCAAAAATCCGTTTCAGTCGCTTATGTCCGGTCATGCCTTGCGGCGCAATGCGATCACCGGGATGCCAGTTGCGCACGAACATGTCGGTACCGCCGACCGTCAGATCAACAAAAATACTGTCCCGGCTTTCTGCTTCCAGGCGTTTGACCATCGTCACCACCAGCCGCCGACCATCGGGCAGCAGTGTTTCTCCGGGAATCTTCACCGGCAAATGAAACGCCACCGGCAGGCCGGGAGGATGGGTTCGTAACCAGACATCATCATAACGACATGCCACCCAACAACCCGGCAAATCGAGCTGGCTCTGGCATCGCGAACTGTCAAGCAGAGAATCGAGCGCCCGCAGATGGACCGCGCCTATCCCATCAAGAGTACCGCACACCCGCCGCACAGCTTCCCTTAACAAGCGCAGGCGCAGGGCCGGATGACAGGCGAGCAATCCGGCTCGTGACAGGCGCAAACCATCCTGTTCGGCAACAAGCAGCAACGGGAAATGCTTGTCAATCTGCTGCTGCCAGTAGTCCTCTTCACTGGCGATCTGGCGACCCAATTCAAAGAATCGCTCATTCAGTCGCGGATTAATCTCCTTGAGCCTTGGCACAACCTGGAGGCGCAACGCGTTACGCACAAAGGCCGTGTCCTTATTGCTGGAGTCCTCGCACCACTTAAGGGCATGTTGTTTTGCATAATCAAGCAGTTGCCGGCGGCTGCAACTCAGCAGTGGCCGCCACCAGATACCGTCGCGCTCAGCCATCCCGGCCAGACCACTCAGACCGGAACCACGGGTTATACGCAGCAGAAGGGTTTCCACCTGATCATCACGATGGTGCCCAAGGGCAATCAATTCCGCCCCTTGCCGCTCTGCGACCTGTCGGAACAGGCGACGGCGGGCCACACGACCAGCCATTTCCAGACTGATTCCTTCTTTTCGTGCCAACGCCGGCACGTCACAAGACATGCCATGACAGGGCACATTCCATTGGCGGCACAACGCCTCAACAAAACGTGCGTCATCTTCTGCCTCCTGACGAATCTGATGGTTCAGGTGTACGACCTGCAGATGAAGAGGGTGGGCAGCAGAACGCGACACTGCAATACACCGCAGCAGGTGCAGCAACACAACGGAATCAACCCCGCCGGAAACCGCAACAACAATCGCGCCGGTCTCGTCCGGCAGGGATTGTCGCACTGTGCTTTCAAGAGTACACATGGTCATTGATAACACCGTAGGTGCGATAAACAAAAAAGCCCTTCCAAAGGGAAGGGCTTTTTTGTGAATGGTGGCGGTGCAGAGATTCGAACTCCGGACACTGCGGATATGAGCCGCATGCTCTAACCAACTGAGCTACACCGCCAGATAAATCTATTTGCATCCCTGTTGGGAGTGATTGCTTTGGTTGCGGGAGAGGGATTTGAACCCCCGACCTTCGGGTTATGAGCCCGACGAGCTACCAGACTGCTCCATCCCGCGACAACAATCGCCGACTATACCCACCCGCACAAACAACGTCAACCTTTTTCTTGACATATTTTCCCCTTCGTCCTCATATGAGCCAGCCTGACATTTGCAATACGTAAAATAATCAGTATTTTTAATGCAATCTGGTTGTCCTGTTTACTTCAGCAGGGCAGGGACCATATCTGGATTCTGCGATGTCGCTTCGCTACGCGCAAAAATGACGGTCTTTTTTTCCTGTCGATGTGCATTGTTGTCATTCTGCGCGTAGTCGCAGAATCCAGATTGTCGGCAGATGTCATCTATTCCGACCCCGTCAGAACTATTAACAACCAACTGCGTTGGCGCGGCAATACCTATCGAGTTTAGCGGCTGTATTTATTTTCAGGACCAACAAACCTCTAACCACGCGGAAAAAAAGATGCCGGCAACGATTGACCTGACATCAACACTGAAACAACGCCGCCAGGAAGCTCTGCTCGTCGATGTGCGCTCCCCGGCAGAATTTGCCGACACCAGCATCCCCGGGGCTATCAATGTTCCACTGTTCAGCAACGAAGAGCGCGCGGAAATAGGGACGCTGTATAAAAACACAGGCAAAGCCGTTGCCCGCCGTCGCGGCATCGCCCTGGCGGCTCCGAAAATTCCTGAACTGATCGACCAGGTCGAGGCCGCTCGGACCAGTCGCACCATACCGGTTATCGTTTTCTGTTGGCGCGGCGGCATGCGCTCCCTGGCCATGGCCAGCTTTATGAATCTGGCCGGCATCCCGGCCCGCCAACTCGTCGGCGGCCACAAGGCTTTTCGCCGGATGGTGTGCGACTATTTCGATCACCACAAGTGGCCAAGGATTTATGTTCTGCGGGGTCTGACCGGAATCGGAAAAACCCGTATCCTGCAGCAACTCGAGCAACAAGGCTATCCGGTTGTCGATCTGGAAAAGCTTGCCAACCACCGCGGGAGCGCTTTCGGTAGCCTGGGCCTGGGCAAACAGCCCGGCCAAAAGCTGTTTGAAGCACGCCTTTGGGACAGACTCGACAAACTCAAAAACAGTCCCTATCTGATTACCGAGGGAGAAAGCCGTCATATCGGTCGGATAGCGGTTCCATTACGCTTTCATCAAGCCATGCAAGATCAAACCAGCCTGTGGTTAACGACACCCATAGCGTTGCGCACTAAAATAATCCTTGCTGACTATCCTGATCTGGGACAGGTAACCGAACCGATCACACGAGCACTTGATTCCCTTAAGGAACGTCTGGGCGGCAAAACCGTTGCCAGACTTCAACATTATCTTCACACCGAAGACTGGAACAGCCTGATAGCAGACCTGATGCAGACCTACTATGACCCTCTCTATCTGCACACCAAGCCCCAGCAACACCTTGAAATCTGTTATGATTCCCTGGAACAGGGAATATCAAAGGTTATCAGCGCGCTGGCCGATCTTGAAAAAGGAACCGACCGGCGCGTCGAAAACTGCAAAACATAGGTCATCCCTTTAAAAAACACGGAGTTGCCACAATGAAAATTCTGATTAAAAAAACCACCACAACCAGCGTGAAGACCCCTTGTCTGATTCATTTTGTCAGCCAGGGACAGCCTAAACCGCAATTCCTGGCTCGATTTGATCAAGGTAGTGCCAACCTGATTTCCGCCGCACAACAGAGCAAGGAATTCAGCGGGAAAACCGACGAAACCCTGCTGATCCACACCGGTCAGACAGAAGGCCCGGCCCGCCTGCTACTCATCGGCCTGGGCAAACAACAACATCTTTCCCTTATGCGACTTCGTCAGGCGACCAGCACTGCCGTTTCCGTGCTGAAACAGAAAAGTATCGCCAAAGCCAGTATCAACCTCGAGAACCTCCCCATCCACAAAGCGACAACACAACAACAAGTCCAGGCCATTGCTGAGGGACTTCTCCTTGCCGACTATCGCTATCATCGCTATCTGACGACCGATTCCGGCAACAGCAAATCCCTGGAACAGATCACCATCCTGACAGCAGACTCAAAGACCACTGCCATGGCTCACCAGGGCGTCACTGCGGCGGAAGCCATCTGTGCCGGTGTTCACCTCGCCCGCGATCTGGTCAATGCTCCAGGCAACCTCAAGTCGCCGGAATTCCTTGCCATGCAGGCCGTGGCCATGGCCGAACGCAACGGCATTAAAGCCCGCCTGCTTGACCGAAGCCGGATGCAGGAACTCGGCTTCGGGGCCCTGCTGGGTGTTGCCCAGGGCAGCACTCGTCCGCCCTATCTGATTGTTCTGGAATACCAGGGGGGAGAAACAGGTTCGGCACCACTGGCACTGGTGGGCAAAGGGGTCACATTTGATACCGGCGGCATCTCCCTCAAACCGGCAGAAAAAATGGATGAGATGAAAATGGATATGGGAGGCGCGGCAGCAGTCATCGGCACCATGCTGGCAGCAGCGCGGCTGAAACTCCCTCTTAATCTGGTGGCCGTGATACCGGCGGTGGAAAATATGCCGTCCGGGACCTCCATCCGTCCGGGAGACATCCTCACCTCCCTGTCGGGCAAAACCATCGAAGTTCTCAATACCGACGCCGAAGGCCGCCTTATCCTTGCCGACGCACTGACCTATGTGGAACGCTTCAAACCCAAGGTGGTTATCGATCTGGCCACCCTGACCGGTGCCTGCATTATTGCCCTGGGAAATCATGCCGCCGCGATTCTCGGCAATGACGACAAATTGATTTCCAGGCTGATCAATGCCGGACAGCGCAGCGGTGAACGCCTGTGGCAACTGCCGCTGTGGGAAGAATACGCCAGTCAAATCAAAAGTGATTTCGCCGATGTCAAAAACACCGGTGGTCGCTCGGCCGGCACAATTACCGCCGCCGCTTTCCTGCAAAAATTTGCCGACCACTACAACTGGGTCCATCTGGACATTGCCGGCATGGCCTGGGAAGACAAGGGCAACGCCGGTGCGCCTCGAGGCGGTACCGGCTTCGGTGTACGTCTGTTGATTGACTATCTGCGCCACGAAAGCGGAACCCTGTAATCAAGCCTGGAGGGTTACCAATGATTTCCTTGTCCAGCAAATTAAAAACCGTTACCTCCCTGTTTCGCACCCCGGCAAAGCAGATTGGTCTACCGCCGGGCACCCTGATCCATGTCGGTACCAGGCAGATGGAGCAACCCCTCCTCAGCCGCACCGATTTCAGCGCTGGCGAATACCAGTTGCGCCAAGATGTTACCCTGGAAGATTGCCGCACTTCTGCACCCGCTGCCGGGGTCTGCTGGGTTCACCTCGATGGACTTCACGATGTCAAACTGGTCAATGAACTGTGCAACCTGGTTCAACTTCACCCCCTGGCCCAGGAAGACATCCTCAACACCCACCATCCGCCCAAGTACGAAGAATATCCCGATGTTATTCTGATCATTCTCAAACTCCTTGCTACAGACACCGAGCAACAGCATGTTCACGATGAGCAATTCAGCCTGGTTCTGACCTCCGGACGCCTGTTCAGCTTCCGTGAACAGTCCGACGATCTGTTCACGGTTGTGCACCAGCGCCTGGCGACCAAAAGCGGTCGATTCCGTGAACGCGGTGCCGATTATCTTGCCTATGTGCTGATGGATACAGTGTTCGACAGCTACTATCATGTCCTCGAAGATATCGGTGAGCGCCTCGATCTCATCGAAGCCGAGCTGATCGGTCGTCCCAGCCGTGAATTGCTGCAACAAATCCACCAGCTTCGCGGTCAGCTTGCATTCGTCCGCAAAGCTGTCGCACCCCTGTTCGATCTGACACGCACCCTGATTCACAGTGAATCGAGCCTCATCGACGAGCGTACGCACATCTACCTGCGCGATCTCCATGATCACATTCATCACATACTCGAAAACATTGACAGCTACCGTGACACCGCTAAAGGTCTGATTGAATTGTCTTTGTCCAGCATGAGCCATCGCACCAACGAGGTGATGCAGGTGCTTACCATCATTGCCTCCATCTTCATTCCCCTCACCTTTATTGCCGGCATCTACGGAATGAATTTCGAGAACATGCCGGAACTTGGTTGGCGCTTCGGCTACCCCCTGGTGCTGTTGGTAATGGCTACTTGTGCCTTGGGTATGCTCTGGTTTTTTAAACGCAAGAAGTGGTTTTAGATACCAACACCAAGACACAGGGGCACAGAGAAGAAAAAGCTGATATTCAGTGGTTCCAAGCTGATCTCGTTGCGCCATTTATCAGGCGGCGACAACTTGACACAGTAGTGAAACTGTTGCTAGATTGCTGCGTTCGGCATAACAGACAACGACGGTGCCATGTCTTTTAACAAAGGACATTCTCTGGGCACATCAGCGGAGCCTTAGTACATGCGCTTTTCCGATCTACCACAAGATTCCGACATCCCCAAAGGGGTTCGCGACTTTCTCCCTTTAAAAGCTGCCAAGCTTGAATACCTGCAACAACAGTTGCGTAGTGTTTATTCTGCCTGGGGCTTTCGTCCGGTCATCACGCCGCAACTGGAATTCCTCGATGTACTGGAACGCGGTCTGGGTGAGGGTTTACGGGATCGGGCTTTTCGTTTTGATGATCGCCAGAGCAATCGCCTGCTGGCTTTTCCACCCGACATCACCGCCCAGATTGCCCGAATTGCTGCTACCCGCATGGGCCAGATGTTGTTGCCATTACGCCTGTGCTACAACGGCAGAGTTCTTCGCCATACGGAGCAACAGGCCGGCAAGGATCGTGAAATTTTTCAATCCGGTGTCGAACTGATCGGCCTTGACGGACCCGAAGCCGATGCAGAAATGATCGCCATGACCATCGAAGGGCTCAAGGCTGTCGGCGCGAAGGAATTCACTGTTGATATTGGTCAGATGGAGTTTTTTCGTGGCGTTATGGACGGGCTGTCCCTCGATCGCCGCACCGCCGAGCAGGTAGCTGATGCCATCCTGCGCAAAGACACCCCCGAATTGGAGCTGTTACTCGAAAACGCCACCATCAGTGATGCCTCCCGGGCAGAAGTCGTAGCCCTGCCCCGGCTTTTCGGTGGACGTGAGGTCCTGGAAAGGGCAGAGAAGGCCGTTTCCAATGACCGCTCCCGACGTGCCCTTGACAATTTGTCCGACATTCTCGACATATTGGAAACTTATGATGTCAGCGACCATGTCACTATTGATCTTGGTGAACTGCGCGGCCTCAATTATCATACCGGCATGACGTTTCAGGGTTTTCTTCCAGGGCTTGGGCGCAGTATCTGCAGCGGCGGGCGCTACAACACCCTGATGGCCAAATACGGCAGCGATGCACCGGCAACCGGTTTTACCTTCAGCCTTCTGCACCTGCTTTTTGCCCTCGACAAGAATCTTGACGAGACAGTTGTTCCGAGCACAGATCTGTTGGTCTACTCAACCGGCGACAATCTGCGCGCCGCTCAAAGACTGGCACGCTCCTTACGACAGCGCGGCTATTCAGTGGCACGGGATATTATTAAACGCGGAATTGATGAAGCCCTTGTCTATGCTCGCCAGATGAATTACCGTTATGTGGCAATCATCGCTACCGAAGATCAGGATATCGAACTTATCCGCATTGCAGACGGAAACAAAAACCGGATCAACCCGCAACAGATCCAGAATCCTGATTTCAATTTAATTTGACGTTATTCACCGCCGGCAACATCACCAAACCGGCACAACAGGAGTGAGCAGGAACCTATGGCCAACATCATTATCGTCGGTGCCCAATGGGGTGACGAAGGCAAAGGCAAAATAGTCGACATCTACACGGAATTCGTCCACAACGTAGTACGTTTCCAGGGTGGCAACAATGCCGGCCATACGCTGGTGGTCGGTGATGAAAAAACCGTCTTGCACCTGATTCCTTCCGGTATTTTGCATCAAGGCAAGCGCTGCATCATCGGCAACGGTGTTGTTCTTGATCCCAAGGTCTTCCTCGAAGAAATCGACAAACTCAAGAGCCGCGGCTATCTCAAAGATGACGCGCAGTTGATGGTGGATGGCGCTGTCAACATCATCATGCCTTATCATAAAAAAATCGATATTGCCCGTGAGCAAAAGTCCGGCGCCAGGAAAATTGGCACCACCGGTCGTGGCATCGGACCCACCTACGAAGACAAGGTCGGTCGCCGTGGTATCCGTTTCGCTGACCTGCTCAAGCCGGAAACCTTCCGGCGCAAACTGAAAGAGATCCTGCCGGAGAAAAATTTCCTGCTCGAACAATATCTTGGCGAAGAGCCCCTGAACGAAGAAGCCATCGTCACGGAATATCTGGCCTATGCCGAGCGCCTGCGGATTTACCTCGGACGCGCTTCCACCACTCTGAATCAGGCCATCAAAGAGGGTGAAAATATACTGTTCGAAGGAGCTCAGGGCAGCCTCCTTGATATCGATCACGGCACCTATCCTTATGTCACCTCATCCTCTACGATCGCCGCTGGTGCCTGCACCGGAACCGGTCTGGGACCACAGGTTATCGACGAGGTCATCGGCATCTCCAAGGCTTACGCAACCCGTGTCGGCGAAGGCCCCTTCCCGACTGAGCTTGACGATGAAATGGGTCAGACTCTCCGTGCTGCCGGCAACGAATTCGGTGCCACTACCGGTCGCCCACGGCGTACCGGGTGGCTCGATATCGTTGCTCTGCGCGAAGCAGTCCGCACCAACGGCCTGACTGGAATCGCCCTGACCAAGATGGATGTTCTCAACCAGCTTGACACTATCAAAGTATGCACCGCTTATCGCTACCAGGAGCAGATTCTGGAGGAGTTTCCACAAGATCTTGATGTCTTGAGCGCCTGCACACCCGTTTACGAAGAAATACCCGGATGGCAATCTGATATCAGCGAGCTCAAAGACTATGCCGATCTGCCGTCACAGGTGCGCGATTACGTCGACAAAATCGAAAACTGGACCGGTTGTCCGGTCGTTCTGGTTTCCGTCGGTCCACGACGTGACCAGACCCTGCAGCGCAGCAACCCTTTCGTAAAAAACTAGCTAAAAAGGGTTGACGCTCTGTGACTATTCACGTATAACAGCTTTCCGTTGCTACGGGCCGGTAGCTCAGTAGGTAGAGCATCTGACTTTTAATCAGATGGTCACTGGTTCGATCCCAGTCCGGCTCACCATAACAAAGTACCACCTGCGGGGTCATTTCCCGCAGGGGCTTGAACTCTCAAGTCCCTATCGTCTAGCCTGGCCCAGGACACCGCCCTTTCACGGCGGCGACGGGGGTTCGAATCCCCCTGGGGACGCCAAAAATAAAACGCCTCTCTGCGTCAGCAGGGGGGCGTTTTATTTTGTCATTATCGGGATTCGAAGCGCAGCGAGCGCTGACTAAATGTCAGATAAGCGGCCATGGACGGCCGCGTCAGCGAGCGGAGGGGAGCCGACGCAGTAGCCCGCAGGATGCGGGGGACGTAGTGGGCGAATCCCCCTGGGGACGCCAAAACATAAAGCCTCATCGCACGACAGCGGTGGGGCTTTTGTTTTATTTGGTTATCCACTTGGCTCCAGTGGTATCACTCACAGGATCGGGACAGATGACATCTGCCGACAATCTGGATTCTGCGACTACGCGCAGAATGACAACAACGCACATTGACAGGAAAAAAAGACCGTCATTCTGCGTGCAGCGAAGCGAAATCGCAGAATCCAGATATGGTTTCCTGCCCTACTGGAGTATACTGGTCAACCACATTGTTTTATTGCTTTCCGGGATGCTTTTCGTCGTCCATCAGCGGAGGAGTGGAACTTGCGCGTTGCCTGTCTACAACTTAGCTCCCAGGATGATGTCGCCGGCAACCTGACCACCGTTGCCCAACTGCTGACTCAAGCAGCAGATCATGGAGTCGCTCTGGCCGTTCTGCCGGAAATGTTTGCCTTCATGCATCCTGATCGTCAGCGCAAATGGCAGTTCGCCACTCGCGAGGCCCGCCAGACTGTCCTGCCGTTTCTTTCTGATCAGGCCCGCCGCCACCAGCTATCCATCATCGGCGGCTCTGTATTGCTGGCCAGTGAAAACCAAACCCTGCGCAACTGCTGCCCGGTTTTTTCTGCCACCGGCGACATGGTCGCAACTTACGACAAAATTCACCTGTTTGACAGTGATCTGGCGGACCGCAGCTACCGTGAGTCTGAACAGGTGTCCCCAGGCAACTCGCCAGAACTCATCTCTCTTCACGGATGGCACATTGGTCTGAGTATCTGTTACGATCTACGCTTTCCCGAACTGTTTCGCCACTACGCTGCCGAAGGTGTCGACATCCTGTCAATACCATCGGCTTTTGCCGTACCCACCGGCGACGCCCATTGGGAACCCTTGCTGCGTGCCCGCGCCATTGAAAATCAGTCTTATGTTCTCGCCCCCGCCCAGATCGGTACCCATCCCGGCGGACGCAAAACCTATGGACACAGCATGATCATCGGGCCTTGGGGCAGCATCCTTGGGCAGGCAACAAACAATACAACAAAGGGGGAAGTGATCATGGCCGAACTGTGCCCCAAGCATCTTGAAAATGTCAGGCGGCAACTACCAGCCCTTCACCATCGTCGCCGGGATCTCTTTTAAGTGTGGCGACCAGCAATATCGGTCTTATCTGATTCACGGAGATTGGCAACACCGCGACTTTTTGCTACTCTGCCTATCTCTTTTGCACTGCACAGGATAACGCCATGACGTCAACCGAAAAAATTCAGTTCTACGGCCTGATGCTGTTCAGCATTGTCAGCTCGTTTCTCTTTGTTTATTACACGGTCCATATTTACTTCAGTGATGAAGCCACTACCTGGCTTAAAGGCTTCGCCTATGTCACCGGCGGCTATGGTCTGCTCAATATCTACATTCTGAGCTGGGCCTGGAACAGCCGCAGCGAATGGGCAATCAAGGCCGACATGCTGATTGCCGGCTGCCTGCTCGGGGTGTTCATTATGAACGCACTACGCCACAGCTTCTACGGAGGGCTGAATGGTGTCGCAGCAATTATTGTTCTGGCGGTGGTACTGTACATCAATGTTCAGGCAGTCAAAAAAGTTTGTGGGCGAGAGTGAGCCTGATCTTCGCATTTGCCTTTACTTTACCGGTTTGCTGCCTCAGCGCACGCTGATACCTTCATCCAGGTAGCGGATTAACGGGTAGATAAAAAACTCGATGATGCGGCGCTTACCCACTTTAATTTCTGCAGTGACGCTCATCCCGGTCACAATCGGGGTATCGACCCCATTAACAAGCAGATGCGTTTGCTGCGGGTGAACATAAAGTTCATAGACCAGTCCAAGGAAGTCATCTTCAATACTGTCTCGCGCCACCTGCAGCACCTTGCCGTTCAAGGTACCGTATTTCTGGAAGTTGAAGGTATCGACCTTGACCGACACCTCCATCCCTTCGGCCACAAAGCCGGCATCCTTGTTTTCCAGCAGTCCACGAATTACCAGTGGGGATTCCTCGGGAACAATAAAGGCCAGAACCTCCGCCGGTCCGACTACCCCACCGACGGTATGGAAGAGCAGGCGCGATACGTAACCGTCGACCGGAGCGGTGATCTGCTGGCGACCACTTAAAAAACTTTTTTCCTCAATCTGCGCCTGCAGGTAGAGCAAACGGCGACTCTTTTCCGCCAGTTCCTGCAATAACCGATTGCGAAAATCCTCTTTGACAACGGCAATCTCCTGCATTGTCTGCTGCTTGCGGGCGGAGATTTCCTCTTTGCGCCGCCCGGTACCCGTCAGTTCGTTTTCAAATCGATACAGTTCCCCTTGTACCTGCTCCAACTCATCACGACTGATAATATCCCTGACCTGCTCCAGACGCCCCAACCTCTCCCGCAATTGAACCACCATGGCCGCCGCATAGACGGCAGTATCATCGACCAGGGCGGCCTGCTCTGACAACTGCCGCAGCACCGTCTCGTGGGCCCCAAGCTGTTGCTGCAGACGTTCTTTTTCCGCCAGATATATCGCCTGCTGCAGAGCAAACAGCCCGGGCACCGGTTCCGGGTCATCGGCAAGAAAGTCCTGCTCCGTCAATAGGGCATTGATGCGCCGACGTTCGACTTCCACCTGGTGCAGATCAATGGAAAGGGAGGCAAGCTCCGGATCAATACTGGAAGGATCAATCTCCAGCAGCACCTGCCCCCGGCTGACATAATCACCCGCCTCAACGAAGATACTGCGCACCACGCCGCCACTCAAAGGCTGTACCATTTTCACTTCGCCGGTGGGAATAACCTTGCCCCGCGCCGTGACCACGACATCCACCTTGCCGACAAACAGCCATACTGCGGCAAAGACCATGGCACAGATGATAATCCAGAAAATAATCCGCCCAAGGGGGTTCAGGGGACGTTCCTCGATCTCTACCAGTAACGGCTTGAATTCATGCTGGTCGTTCGGCTGGTTTTTCATCACGACCCCTGCTGAGAAAATAGACTGAAATAAATGCCCCGTTGCTGCAGCAATTGCTCATGGCGCCCGGCCTCCACCAGCTTCCCTTTATCAAGGACCAGAATCAGATCACATTCCATCACCGTCGCCAGACGATGGGCAACGATCAGGGTCGTTCTGCCCTGCCGGATCTTCTTCATATTCTGCTGAATGATATTCTCAGACTCATAGTCAAGGGCTGAAGTCGCCTCATCAAAAATCAGCAGACGCGGATTGTTGATCAAGGCCCTGGCAATGGCAATGCGCTGGCGCTGACCGCCTGAAAGGGACGCACCCCGTTCGCTTACCGGGGTATCGTAACCTTCCGGGAGTTGCGCGATGAATTCATGGGCACCGGCAATTTTCGCCACCTCAAGGATCAGCTCCATCGGCGCATCGGGTTTCGGCAGAGCGATATTGTCGCGGATGGTACCGCTGAACAGGTAGTTTTCCTGCAACACCACACCGATGTTGTAGCGCAGCCAGAAGGGGTTCATGTGGCGGCTGTCAATATCATCGATATAGATCGCCCCCTCGCTGGGAACATAAAGACGCTGTACCAGCTTGGCCAGAGTGCTTTTGCCGCTGCCGCTGCGTCCGACGATACCGACACTCATCCCCGCCGCGATCTTAACAGATAGATCATCCAGTACCTTGGGGCCGTCGGGAGAATATTTAAAGGTCAAATGCTCAATTTTCAGCGCACCCTTGAGGTGGGGCAAGGTAATTGCCTTTTCGGTACTGACTTCGCGCGGATGATTAAGAATATCGCCGAGGCGATCGACAGACAGAAGGGCCTGCTGAAATTCGTGCCAGAGATTGACCAGTCGCAACACCGGCCCGGAAAACTGGGCGGCAAACATCTGAAAAGCGATCAATTGGCCGATGCTCAAATCCCCCTGCAGCACCGCCTTGACACCGAGATACAGGATGGAAATCGTCATCAACTGACGCAAGGTGCCGGAAAAAGCGCCGGAAATATTCGACATATTGGCCAGATTGAAGCTGGATTTCACATAGCGGCCGAGGTGGTCTTCCCAGCGATTCTGCATCGTCCCTTCAACCGCCAGGGATTTGACCGTCTGAATGCCGGTGACCGACTCGACCAGGTAGGAATTGGACTGGGCCCCCATCTGAAACTTGTTTTCCAGGCGTCGCCGTAACTCCGGGGTAATTACCAGATAAATCAGCGCAATAACACTGACAAAAGCCAGCACAACCAGGGTCAGCTTGACACTGTACAACAGCATGACCGCGACAAACACCAGGGAGAAAAACAGATCGATGACCACCGTCACCGCCTTGTTGGTAATAAACTCGCGGATGGTGTCCAGCTCCCGCACCCGCGCCGCAATGGTACCGACCTGCCGTGCTTCAAAATAACGAAACGGCAGAGCCAGCAGATGCTTGAACAGCTTGGTCCCGAGTTTGGCGTCCAGCTTGTGGGCAGTGTGAATAAAAATGTAGTTACGCGAAAGGTTCAGCAGCAGCTCAAAAACCGCCACCGCCAGAAAGGCCACCGCCAGCACATCCAGCGTCGTCATGCTGCGATGGACAATCACCTTGTCCAGAATCACCTGGGTAAAGAGCGGCGTCACCAGGCCGAATAGTTGCACCACAAAAGAACCGAGCAACACTTCGCCGATAATCCGTTTGAAGTGAAGGATCTCCTGCAAAAACCAGTTAAATCCGAAGACCACCTGAGAGGTGATTTTTTTGTGCCGCAGAATCAGATAGTCTTCAGCGCGCTCGTCCAGTTGCGCATAGCTTAGTTCAAAACTCTTTTTCTCTACTGGATCAAACAACAGAGCCTTTTCCTGTTTCGGGTCGAGTTTGAGCAACACAGTGCAAGTGCCGGTGGTGTCCATGACCAGTGCCGGCAAGGGATACCCGGAGCCGACCTGTTTGACCGTCAGTTTTTTTCTTTTCGCTTTAAAATCATTGGCCTTGGCGATCCGTAACAGATCATCTGCTGAAATCTCGGCAGCGACACTGTATTCTCGGGCAATGGCGCGGATATCCACATCAATCCGGTTCATCCGCGCCACCAGCTCAAAGGCGATCAGGGCTGGATTCATCAACTCCCCTCCATCAGGTTGTACAACAACAACGACTGGACCGCCAGGTCGATGCGGCGCATGTCAATATCAAGTTCATATAGCGATACCTCAACCTGGCGGCGCCGAATCGCAACCTGGTCAAGCAACTGCTGTTGGGTCAGGCGTTCCAGATCATGCCGTTGCCGTTCAACCAGAGATTGCTGTTCCGACCGCGTGCTCGCCTGTTCTGCGAGAGCCTGGTACAGCCGCTGGCGTTGTCGGATTTCTGCCGAAAGTTCCGCGCCGATCTTTTGCTGTTGCCATTCCAGCGCACCAAGCTCAAAACGCAGACGTTCGGTCTGGGCAACGCTGCGAAACCCGGCAAACAGAGGAATGTCAATCGTCACTACGATTCTGCTGTCGCGCGACGTCAGGGAACTGAAAGAATCGTCAAATCGACGCTGATCACTGCCAAAGAGACGATGGGATCCGCTGAGGACCACTTGCGGATAGCGGCTGCGCTGGGCCAGGGTCAATTCGGTGCGCTTCCGGTCAATTTCCCGCCCTATCCGTAACAGGTCTGGATGCCGTTCAAGAATGTAGTCCCTGCTGTCGATCCCGGTTAACGCTTTCATCTCGGCAAAAAGCGTTGCAGTCGGCTCATATTCCTGCCCGGTGTAAAATGCCAGGGCCTCCAGAATAGTGACAAATTCCACCTCGGCATCCTGCAATTCGGTTCCCGCCCTCGCTACCTCCAGTGCTGCGGTAACAACGGCTTCACGCCCATAGCGCCCCGCCTCCTGCAGGCGTTCCGACAAACGGTACAGCTGCACCAACGCTTCCTGGCGCAGACGCTGCACGGCCAGTTTTTTCTGCTGTTTCAGTCCTTGTCCATAGAGCTCAATCACCTGATGACGAACCCGGCGTAAAGCCTGCGCGCGTTCCAGCTCAGCAATCTGTCGCCCCCCCTCGGCATGTTGAAGATTCAGGGAGCGACGACCAAAATCGTAAAGGGTATAGTGGGCAGAGAAACTTAAGGAGTGTTTGTATCCAGAGGCATTGTCGGCAAGGATGGCGTCGCCGACGGAAACAACATTACCGGCAGCACCATGAACGCGAACATACTCATTGCCCAAACGCGCCGACAGTTGCGGATAGTAATCACTGCGTGCCTCAGCTACCTGAGCCGCCGCCGCACGCAGACGATAATCGGCAATCCGCAGATCAACAGCATGAGCTTCCGCTGCTGCCAGCACCTGGGCCAGACTGATCTGTTCAGCCGCAACTGCAGACACCTGCCAGCACAGCAAGGCCCACAGCAACAAGGTAATTTTGATGAGCAACGCTGCCCCCTCCACCCTCACTTTATAATAAGGTTTCACAATAATCGACAATAGTTGCAACAGGATCGCGCTGATTCAGGACCAGGTTTTTTGCGGCAAGATGCCGACTGGCGGCAGTGAATCGAGGCTCCGTCATCAATCGTCCCAGATTCTGCTGGATTTTGTTTTGAGCATCGTCACTTCGTATGCAGATCCCGGCCTGCAACTTTTCGACCTGAAGTGCACTGTGATACTGTTCCAGTTGCTCCGGAATCAGCAGAAGCGGTTTACCTGCCAGCAGAGTGTTTGAAATCGTGCTCTTACCCGCGTGGCAGACAACCACATCGGCTGTTTTCTGCACCATAGTGATATCCCTCGCCCCCAGATAGATGTTCAGGCCCGACCTGGCAAAACGCATTGCTTGCTGCTTTGTCAACCCACTACAAACAATCACACCCAGACACGACAGGTTCGCAATGCTTTGCATAGCTGCCAAACATTTTCTGGATGATGATTTCAGATAGGCAAATACACGCTTGTCTGTCCCGACTGGCCAGACCGCCGGCTCCATGCATCCCGGTTCAGAGGGCGGTCGCAAAAAGGTTGCGGACTGCCAGGTTTTACCGTTGTCGAAATCCGGCAGAGTAAACAGAAAAAAGTGGTCGGCCTGAAAAAGATCGGCGACATATTGAACCGGTGGAGCTTCACAATGCTTTAATACCTGATTGATGACACTAACAACCTGCTTCTCGCAGGTTCTGGCCAACTCCTCTCCCTTGGGCAGCCAGGGGCGCAGACAAGGATCGGGCGTTCCCGGCATGCTTTCTCCAAATCCGGAGGTGATCAATATCTTCGGCAACGGCCAATTGCGCGTGGCCAAAAAGGCGGTCGGCGCATAATCGAGTACCAGCAGATCAGCAGACAGTTTATTGAACAGTCCCTGCCAGACCCGGGTCAGCGTCAGCAGTCCTTTGACACTGTCGTAGCCTCTGCGCAGCAGAATGTCGGAGAAGCAGACCGGTTCGCGCCTGGCTCGCGGTTGCAGCAGCCACACCGGGGCCTGGTACAGACCGACCGACAACTTTCCCACAAAGTCATAAACCCGGGAAAGATCAGACAGGCATAGTGAAACCCTGTGCCCTGCTTCAAGAAATCCCCTGGCCAGCGCGGCAATCCGTGAAATATGACCGAACCCGCCCCCCAGTTCCCAGGCAATCACTATATGGCGTTGATTATTTCCCCTCTGCATGAAACACCCTGAGAACATCATCGAAACTCGCTGCCGGCAGGTCTTTCTTACCGGCAGCGGATTACCAATGGCCTATGCGGCCTGCCAACTGTTGGCAACCATCGTCATCAAATCGTTGTGCTGAAGCACGTCATTGATGCTGCCCAGGGCGATTCCTTCCGTGACTGCGTAGCCCGCAACATCCTGAATGATCTGATTGATATCGGCGTCGCTGAGATACTGACTGGCGGCCTGAGTGAGATTTCCGATCAAGTCGGCACCAAAGCTGTGGATCACGTTATTAACACCGAAGTTGTTACCCTCACTGGGAAGCTCCATCCTGTTTCCAATCCTCACCCGAAAAACGTCAGAGGCGATAGAGTCTATACTATGGCCATCGCCGGCCACCACCCGCACGTGAACGTTGCCTCCGCGTCTTGTCGGTGTCGTTCCACTGAACGTCTGCGTCGCCGCATCAAAAGTTAGCCAGTCGGGCAGCGCTTTGCCGTTTTTCAGGGTGGCCGTATAGGTCAGGATATCGTTGCGATCCCGATCAGTAAAACTACCGGCAGGAATCTGCCACGCGAAGTCTTCCCCACGAGCCAGTTGCACATTGGCCAGGGGCTTTGACAGTTCCGGCTTGTCGTTAGTGCCCAGCACAGTCACGGCAAGTTCACCGTCCGTCTTGTGGGTTCCATCACTGGCAATATAGCTGAAACGATCGATTGCCATTTCGCCGCCCCCCAGACCCTGAACGTCAGACGAGCAGTTGTTCAATACATAGGCATAACTTCCATTGGGCAAAAGCGTGAGCCAGCCGTATTCGCCTTGCCGGATACCTGGATCTGCTACCCGCAGTTTTTCGCCTTCCGGGTCAAAGTCGTTGGCCAGGACATTGCCCCAGGCCAACAGTTTTCGATCTTCGATGACCGTCGCCGTATCCGGTGCGGTGACCGGTGGCAAATTGCCGGAGATGATGTCGAGCATAAAGTTCTGGCTGACCGATGCCCCGGCCAGATCGGTGGCCGTCAGCTTAAGTGAGATGCTGCCCACATCGTCATTGGTCGGGGTACCGCTGAAGGTGCCGGTGGCGGCATCAAAGACAAGCCAGTCGGGCAGGGCACTGCCGTCGGCCTGAGTTGCCGACAACGTCAGTACATCATTTACATCCACATCGTTAAAGGTGTTGTCCGGCACAACAAAACTGAAAGTCTCGTTCTGGGCTGCCTGTTGGTCGTCGATAGGAATTGCAACCTCGGGAGCGTTATTGGCAGCTTCGACAGTAAAACGCAACGGCGCACTGACCGTCGCACCAAAATGATCCCTGGCTTCGACCACAACATCAAATTCGCCAACGTCATCGATCATGGGCTGCCCACTAAGTGTATTAGTTGCCGGATCAAAGGTCAGCCACTCTGGGAGCGGATCACCGCCGGCCAGCCGTACCGTGATCTGAAGATCATCGGAAGGGTCCGGATCGCTGAACAAATCAGCAGGAAGCACCAGATGAAAATCTTGACCTTCCAACGCCACAGCATCTTCGAGTTGACCGTTTACGATGGGAGCACGGTTCATCCGCTCTGCCAGTGAAATAACGGTGCCATCTTCGAACACAATCGCTACAATAGCGGGGTTGCCTTCATCTGAATGGAAATCTTTGATCCGTACCGCATCTCCATCACTGTAATGCAGTATCAAGGTTGTACCATCCCATTCCTCATGAATGTCCTCAGGGCGAATATTGGCCCCAAATTGAATGAAATTAAAATCTGTTATGCCACTATCAATGATTGTGTCGATGCCGTCTCCCTTGTTGAAAAAATAGGCATCATCTCCATCACCGCCAATCAATATATTGTTTCCTCGGCCACCGACAAGCACATCATTACCTTCCCCACCCCTCAGCACATCATCACCGTCATGGCCGTACAGTCGGTCATCGAGATTGCTGCCGTAGATAACGTTGTCGCCTTCATCGCCTTCGACGATGAACCCTCCCGAGACCAACGATGAATAGTCCAGCGCTGTACCGTCGGCGAATTCATATCGATCCACTGCATGCCCACCGCCCAGCACATCTTCGGGATTGAAGCCGGAAAGACGCACTACGTCGCCCTCACCGCCGTAATGAAGCAGCAGCACATGACCGCCTTCGCCGTCCGGCTCAAAGCGCAGGTTGTCACGCAGTGCATCGGATTCGATACCGGGACCGAAGCGCAATACATTACCGGCATCGGGCACGGCGACATCCTCGATAGAGATCATGCCGTCGCCGAGATTGACTTCGTAGATGTTGGGTATGTGATCTCCATACCGCACGCCCCGCGCGAGCAGGTCGTCGAAACTCAGGTTCACACCCTGCCAGGGCAGGCTGATGTCGTCCACCGGGGCCTGCATGCCGGGCGCGCGCGGATCGAAACCGGCAAAACGCACGCTGCTGCCATCCTCGCCGAGCATCAGCAAAAGGTCGCCATCGTCGAAAACGAGCTGCAGATCAGCGGCATTGACGTTGCCGGTCAGTTCGAGGCGATTAACATCATCCTCTCTCCAGGTTTCGACGATGGTGACGTGCGCGGCGGGCACCCCCCACTCACGGTGGATGCGATAAGTGTCGGACCCGACACCTCCCACCAGTAGATCGGAACCTCCCGGACTTTCGAAATAGTCATTACCTTCACCACCGATCAGAGTATCAGCAAACTGCGTACCCGACAGCCAACCTCCCTCATCCCCGAGCGTTTCAGTGATGCCGGTCGCTTCAATCGTATCAGCAACAATCTCTGTACCATCCGAAAATCGGATGATATCCACTGAGCGGGTCTGTGTAGCACGCTGTGGCGCGTAACCGCGCAGGATTACCCGATCGTCGGGACGACCGGCAAACTCGATCACCAGATCGCCGTCGCGCTGCGAATAGCGCAGGTCCTCGGGACGGATACCGGGCCCGAACTCCAGCACATTGGGCGCGTCATCGATGATTATGCCGCCGTATCCCGTTCCACCACCGTAGTCCCCATGGCCACCATAATCGTATTCGCTTACATAAATCATTTCCGACAGCGCATGGGCGACGACACCCCCATAATCATTACCACCCCCATAATTATTACCCCAACTGAGAACACGATGGTCGTCGTCGATGATCACTTCCTCATCGCCGGAGTGATAGAGATAGGTATCACCACCCCACTCGCCATAGAGTTCATCGCGACCCGGTCCGCCGCGCAGGGTGTCCGCACCCCGGCCGCCGTAGATGATATTGTTTCCGGCACCACCAAACAACAGGTCGTCGCCGTCACCACCGTAAATGAGATCGTCGCCGTCACCACCGTAAATCGTGTCATTGCCGGCCAAGCCCATGATAATGTTGTTGCCCGCTACGGCGTCGATCACGTCGTCGCCCGGTGTGCCGTAAATCACGTCGTTGCCATCGGTCGGAGTGTTGTTTGGCAGGTTCGCGGGCGCAAACAGATCACCGGTTTGCGCATAAGCTACAGCTTCCAGGCCTCCCGCCGGCGCCACGGTGCCGGTCAGTTCGTACGCTTCCGCCACGAAGGCCAGCGGCACGACACTGGAAGCCGCGACAAGCGCGCCCGAATGGGCGGTCACCCAAGCCGCGAAATCAAAGATCCGCGTACGCCCATCGGCGTCGATGAACTGTAGTCGCTCAAGATCACCTGGCAGAGCACTCTTGGTGACTCCGGCCAGCGTCACCGCACCACCGGCACCACCATCAACCGAAACAACCAACCTGCCATCCGTGGCAAAGTACACACCGAGCATATCTGACGTGATGCCGCCGCCGAAGGACAGGGTGTCAAGACCATCTCCGGCGGTGAGCACATCGTGCCCGTCTCCATAGTTGAACAAAAAAGTGTCGTCGCCGGCACCACCATCAATAACATCATCCCCTGCTTCCCCAGCAATCACATCATTACCGAAACCTGTGTATACGGTATCGTTACCACTGCCGGCCGACACAATGTTGTCGCCGCCGGCAAGATACACATAATCGTCGTTGGCCCCCGCTCGTACCACAACAGAATCCCCCGTGTAATCCTCGATCCAGTCGTCGGCCGCACTGCCGAGCAGCAAAGGAGGTGCACCCTGCTCCCGCCATTGTGAGCCCATCACACCGCCATCAGCGCGTGGGACCATCTCCTCCAGGCTCAGTTCGGTACCGTCCTCGAAACGAAAGCGCCGGACCGCGCCGCGCCCCAGATCGTTCCAGTTTTCGTTGCGGATGATCAACGCGTCATCGCCCCCGAACCCAACGACCATTTCCATGAAGCCCACGTCGCCGGGCTGCGCGCTCCAAATGGGCCGGCCCATCTGCACGCTGATGTCCTCGATCCGTACGCCGGGCCCGAAGACCACCGTGTCGTCGGCCACCGCGCCGCTCGACGCATACACCGTGTCCAACCCGCTGCCGCGTTGCATCACGTAGGTGTTGACTCCGGGGCCTCCGTAAAGCGTGTCGCGCCCCGCTCCGCCAATCAGCGTGTCGTTACCTTCACCACCATAGAGAATATCGTTTCCTTCTCCGCCCTCCAGCCAATCATCACCTGCCTCACCGTAGAGTCGGTTGTTACCCCCGCCACCGATCAGCTTATCGTTGCCTTCTCGACCATAGATGGTGCTGTTTTTCGGACTTCCGATGATCAGATCATCGCCGGGTGAGCCGTAAAGAATCTCTGAATGGCTCTCGACATTGAGCAGCGTGGTCACTTCGGACGCTGTCAACACAGCGCCGTTGGCAAACTCGAAACGGTCGATGCGCCCACCCGACCATGTGCCGACCCAGTTGCGGATACGGATCGTGTCACCCGTTGTATCGACCGTGGCGATAAGATCGTTACCCTCACGCACGAAACTAACACCGAGTTGATCGATGCCTTCTTTGAAGACGATCTTTCCACGGCCGCCTTCGATGGTGTCGTGTCCGTCGCCGCTGCCGAAATGATATGTGTCGTAGCCCCCCAGGTTAAAGAAGGTATCGTTGCCCGCTCCGCCATCGAGGGTGTCGTCGTCGTAGCCGGAGACGATATTATCATCACCGTCGGTGCCAACGACCGCACGTTCGGCCAGCACAGCCCGATCCCACACCGTGCCGTCGGCAAAGCGCAGTTCTTCGATGCCGGTGCCATTGCCTGCCGCCCACCGAACTGCCTGGTTGCGCACAAGGATCATGGTGCCATCCGGCAGAGTCACTGTCATGTCCAGTTCCCTGGTGAAACGAACAGTGACATCTTCGGGCGTAATCCCTTCGGCAAATTCCACCACATCCGTGGCTTCCGGGTCGTAACCCTCCTCAATGGTGTTGAATCCATCGCCCAGGCCAAAGCGATAAACATCCGAACCGCGCCCACCGCGCAAAATATCGGTCCCCGGACCGGCCACCAGGGTGTCGTTACCACTGCTGCCGATCAACGTGTCATTGCCCGCTCCACCAACAATCACATTGTCGCGATTGTTGAAACCAATCAGCTCATCATCCCCATCGTCGCCGATCAGAACACGACTGCGAATCTCCTCCGCATCCCACACTGTGCCGTCGGCAAAGACGATCTCTTCAATCGCATGACGGTGATCTGCGATGAAATGCTTCTTCACCGTGATCGTCTCACCGGTGTCGACGATCGTCAGCACCAGATCGTCAACACTCCACCAGTTCTTCGGATCGCGTACCCGTGCAAGATGCACATCACCCGGGGCCACACCGGCCTTCAGTTCAATACGATCAACATCGGCGGGATTCCAGGAATCCTCGATAATGGTGTCGTGCCCATCGCCCCGGCCGAAGCGGTAAGTATCGCTGCCGGACAATCCCCTCAGCACATCATCTCCTGCATTTCCTACAATCACATCGTCACGATTGTGGAAGCCGATCAGCTCATCATCCCCGTCGCCGCCGATCAGCACGCGACTGCGAATCTCCTCCGCATCCCACACTGTACCGTCGGCAAAGACAATCTCCTCGATTGCATGGCGATGACCTGCAACAAAATGCTTCTTCACCGTGATCGTCTCACCGGTGTCGACGATCGTCAGCACCAGGTCGTCAACATTCCACCAGTTCTTTGGATCGCGTACCCGCGAAAGATGCACATCACCCGGGGCCACACCGGCCTTCAGTTCAATACGATCAACATCGGCGGGATCCCATGAATCTTCGATAATGGTATCGTGCCCATCGCCCCGGCCAAAGCGGTAAGTATCGCTGCCTGGCCCACCGCGCAGTTCGTCATCGCCGGGGCCTCCATCAAGCATGTCATTGCCGGGCCCGCCAATCAGCACATCGTTACCGCCACGCCCGTATATTCGATCGTTCCCGCCCATGCCGTCGATAACGTCATCAAACTCGGTGCCGCGCAGCACATCATCGCCTTGAGTGGGAGTATTACTGTCTACCCATCCTGACAACGCCACCACCAGTGTCTGCTCCACATCACCACCTAACGGAATCAACAATGACTTAAAGCCAGTCATGTCAATGGCAGAGATTATCCCCAGACCGCGTAGTGACCGCACAAATTCGCTTAACAATTCCAGGCCCGCGTCACGATCACTCTCAATTTGTGCACCCAAAACGGCCGCGACATCTGACAGATCGCCATCAATTGTCTGGGTTTCATCGTCCCATCCGTAGCGAATCAACTGAAAGAGCCCCTTAAGGTGGCTTTGCACCATCAATTGACCATACACAAGAGCTTTGAGATCGTCCCATGCCTTGAGCAATACCGGTGCAGCTCGACCGTGAGGATTGGGATCGAGCGTGTTCCAGCACCAGATACCCACCCACTTGGAACCCATAAATGCCTCCAGCGCTTCGAGGCGCCTTGCGTCACCAATGGCATTACCGTAGATCATTCTGGATGCTCGACTATTTGGATCGATATCCTGCACCCCGGCCCAGTGGTAAATGATCTGGGTGAGCAGGGCTTCACGTTCATGTGGTGTTTCAGCCGCAACGAAGGAGCTGACAAACTCCTTGAGCTTGCCGCTCTCATCCAGAGCCATGGCCTGATGCAGGTCGCGCACCGTGCCGTAACCCTGAGCGTCGGGAAGCTGGGCAATATCTTCAGGTACCTCCACCAACTCGGTCGGCAGGCTATAGGTGGCATCTGTCTTGAACCACACATCGGCAACAACGCGGTGTTCACCAGTTGTGGTCGTGTAACTACCCACCTGTTTATGGGAATTTCCATTGGCATCGACATAGTTTGAGTTTGTATAAGTGACGTTGATACTCTGAACACCGGCCTCTTCGAGAGTGAATAACTCCCCCTCATCAGTCCGCCCATCCTGTGACAGATCGCGCCAGATGCGCAGTTCGGACCAGATGGCGTCATTGGCATCTATCACACCGTCGCCGTTTCTATCATGCTCGGCCAAAGCAGCAAATCCGTTAACGGCAGTCAGGCCATTGAACAAAACCGTGTTGTCACCGAACAGTTCGCCGCCGTCATCAATCACCCCATTGCCGTTGCGATCCCACACCAGCAACCCATCATTCGCGCCCACCCAACCGGTCAATTGGGCAAAGCCGTTACCGTCATGGTCAAAATGCACCCAGGTATCGAAACCGACCGTACTGATGCCGTTACCGTCGAGGTCGAGGATGATGGGGGAGCGGATGACGGAGGCAGTTTGGGTTTGGGCTTTGATGGCTTCGATGACAGCTTCTTGTTGCTTAACGAATTCTCTCTGGCTCTTAAACCAGTTTGCTACCATATCAGGAATGTAGTTCTCTTCTGACCAGTTCCAGAGGAAGTCGATCATGGAGTTAAATCCAGCCGCTACTATAGCCCCAGCAAGTCCAACAACAACTGCGGGCGCAGAATACCCGACAGCTATACCAACAGCTATCCCACCAGCAAGGTTTGCGGTAATTTGACTAACAGCCGCCTGCTCTACAGACTCTCCACCGATTGTCCCATCAATTACAATATTAAATACCAACAATTTGCCGTCTGCTCCGTATTTTAATATACGCACAGTGGTGCCCTCCAGCGTGGAACCAGCTTCAGCAGCTTTTCTGGCAAGATCAGTGACAAATTGGTTGACAGTAACGACATGTTTAATATTATCGGTGTTTCCTGATTGTTCGCTCATAGCGACCCCCTTCTTCAATTAACAATTTATGTTTACTTATTAATAACAACGGCAGCTTTATTTTTAATAATAGTTATCGCTTTTTCTAAATCTTTTTGTTTCCATTTGTTTTCTCTTTTTCCTATTGGATTAGTTGGTATAATAGCTCCATCGTAATAAGATGTAATATAGTTTCTCACTGGATTTATTATAGTAGGTACTTTTTCTTTTGAAATTAACAAACCTAGCTTTTTAATTTCTACGTTCATTTGTTTATAAGGTATTTCTATTGTTTTTTTTCTATAATATTTTTTTATTATCAGTTTATTTTCATAAAATAAGTATGTGTTTCCAATATCAAGAAATCGCATATAGGGATATGCAAGTGTGGCACATATAGTAAGGTAGAATACAAAAATACTACGCGCATGACTGTTGCTTTTGTATGTCCATCCAGCACTAATATCCCCCGCAATAAGTACCTGAATAACACTAATCAACATTAAAAAAAGTATTATAATCATAATACCGTTCATCAAAAAAAAAGATCGCACATTCCCCTTTAATGTCACAATCGGTTCTTCTTCGTTTTCTGCCATCAAATCACCTCCATTCCAATCAATCTCGTTTTCGGGGGAAATAATGCCTATTTCCTTTCCATTCTCGGCCTGCCCGGTGTCCTCACCTTCAATTTTCGCCCAGTGAGATCTTCCAACTACTCCATGAATGCAGACCCACCGAGCAGTCGGCCTGTTTTGGTGGTGTTGCAGAGGTTGTTGTTTCGGTACAGGTTGTTACACTTGTTCTCCCTGAAATCCATTTGGCCCGGGAAAACTGGTTGTGGCTCGATAATACGCAGAGCGGAATAAGGCGTTGTGGTCTCATTTTTCCGGGTAGAGTAGAGAGCAGGTTTCGGCAGCTTTAGGTTCGGCTTATCCATTTCCGT
>OBJA01000548.1_pt1 | contig 31722 bp, 26 predicted proteins | sample 1519751 | NCBI WGS metagenome assembly OBJA01 (sample SAMEA3881238, study PRJEB22517) | soil metagenome | biome: lake sediment; feature: soda lake sediment; material: sediment, water from around vicinity | place: India | collected 2013-12-23 | depth 3 m
GTCTGAGTTAAAACCCTGGGCTGAGATTAAGACGTTCTAAAACCCGTCTTGCGACCGGGTTCGGTTCATTCTTCGAAGCATCACGGAACCCCGTAGGGGTTTTGGACCGTACCCAAACTCAGCCCAGTCATTTATGGCTGGGTGGACAGATTTGGCATTCATTTAACCCATTTTTATCCTTTCACGTGCCCCAGCCTTGCTGGGGTGGCCGACCATTCAAATGATGGACGATACTGGAGGAAGATAAGATGATGGACTACGAGCATACCGTTTTGTTTGAGCATCGATTCTGGCTTCAAGTACTTGGAGATCACGCCCGCTTTATCCATTCGACCCTTGCACCCAAAGAAGTTCACGAGATAGAGCAAGCACAGTATTTCATTAACACAATGGATGCTTTGCTCGCCCGGGCTAGGCAGAGTATAAAGACCCAAGAGGTTCTTGATCTGTCTTGTCAAGCTTTGGAAGAATCCCAACGTATTCGTGAATTTAAATTGGGTTTAGTCCGACGTCATCTCGTCGGAGAGATCGACATCGGTCTTCCGCCAACTTTCATCAATCATATGGTGAATGAGGTTGAGGAGTATATTAGGATACTCAATAGTTTAGTTCGTAGAGAGTTGCCTCCTCCCCTAAATCCCCTTCATCACCATCTCCTATGGTTGCCGGACGCAGAAGGTCATGCCGCCGGAATCGCTTCGGATCTGGATAGCGTAGAACGAGATCTCATTGCAATCAGCGAAGCGTTTATGCATCAGTTTGACGATTATTACACGAAAGCTATTGAGTTCTCCGGCTATACCCGAACATGTTTGAAGGATTTCCCAGCCCTAAGCCGCTTCAATAAACAAGTCGAGGAGGAGATCCTCAACTTTAAAAAATTCTTACGCCATATTGAACAGCTCATCCTTAGCAATAAAGCCCTTGGCGCACTAACTCCTCTTTTCCCCGATCACATGGCCCGTGAAGAGTGTTATTACCTCATCAAACTTGCCGAAGTCTCCGAAGTTAAGATGCCCGACTGCGATCCCACCCAACCTCGAACCGAGGGGTAATCGGGAATTCAATTCCACACCTTATTTACGAATGAAAAGAAGAAGGTTGCTGAAAAGAGCAACCTTTCTTTCATATATTCCGGGCTAATTCAGGGCATATTAACCTGGTCAAAGGAGGTGAAGCAATGCCGTTAAACCAAAACTCCCAAACCTACCAGTCCATGCATTCGATTATCAACAACCTGAAACAGTCGGAGCAGAATAACCTTAACATGGCGCGACAATTGGCAGGACAAGAGGCGAACAATGCCAACTTGCTAAACAACGCCGGCGCCGGCAATCTGCAGGGAATGGCTCAAGCTGAAGCTCAGGCCGCAAGTCTCTTAAACCAATTTGAAGCAGCCGAGCAAAATGCCGTCCAGCAATTGAATCAACTGGATCAGATGGTAAACCAGTTGGAGAATCAATTAAACTAAATAGAAATCATCACTTTAGACTTGAAAACCCCCGAACGGGGGTTTTTAATCATATTGCTCTTAACAAGAAACAGACCCTTTTCATTATTTGGCATAAGAAGTATGATATAATCTCCTACGAGGTGAACAACGTGTTATCCAATTCTTCAAAAGTTATGTTGATTTTATCATCATTGTTTGGTTGGCTATTATCTTTTCCTTTGTACGGACCTGTTCTGTGGACTTTAAGTCCAAAAGATTTATCGATAGAGCTATTGGGTTTGGTATTCGTCCTTACTCATTTAGTCGGCTTCATGTCAGGTTTTTTCATCAAAGATAAATATTGGCATTCCCTAATGAAGTCTGGTGTTATTGTAACACTCCTTACAAGCGTTGCCTTTCTTCTTCTCGATCCTTTTTTATGGCCAACTATCATTGGCGTTCTAGGTTTTTCTTCGGCTCTTGTTGTTTTAGGATGGAGTTATCCGTTTACTTCGTTGATAAAATCTAACCGAATCCAGATGATAGCTTTGATTATTCTTCAAGCCAATTTATTTCTAACAGTTATTACCCTCATCTCCCCATATCTTTCTGCAAAAGCAACACTGGTCATTACTCTTCTCCCTCTTTTGTTGGCTGTCTTTTTAATCTTTACTTTTCAACATCAACCCAATCATACCAACCCCAAAAGCATTCCTAACCTCCCAAAGAAGTTCCTCTCTATGCTCTGTATTACAATTTTCGGACTATATCTTAGTGGGGGTTTAATTTACAACTCGTTGTTACCACTCTACCAGAAAGCATCCCTATGGGCTTTCTTCCCTGAGCTCGTTTATATCACCGCCATATTTTTCATATGGAAGTATGGTTCCGAACAAAATGTAATTTACTACGCCTATTTGGGCGCATCCTTTCTTGGTCTAGGTTTTCTTTCATTTACCGTTACTCATACGCCATGGATTAATTACTATATCACAATCGCTTTGCTCTTCACAGCCTTTGCCTTTCTGGATGTTTATCTGTGGACCCTTCTAGGAACCGTCTCTGTGATTCATCACCAACCATTCCGTATTTTCAGCCTTGGGCTTGCAACCAACTTATTTGCACTTTATGCGGGCGGGATATCTGCTGTATGCTTGCTAAACCACCACAACAACATTCTTTCCTCGATCTCAATTCCTGCATTGACCTCAATTTTATTGGTTATTCTCGCCATTCCCATACTGCATAATCAACTCAACAGGATTTTAAATAATAATCTAAAGCAACTTAAGGACATTCCAACACTCCCCAATGATTTGCAGGTTCGGTTAAATGCCATATTCCCTAATGCTTATTTACTAACACAAAAAGAATTAGATGTCCTACAGCTCATTATCTATAGCGCCTCCAACAAAGAAATTGCTACCACTCTCCACATATCGGAAAACACGGTCAAATCTCATTTGAAAAATATCAATCGCAAGCTTGAAGTCTCCAGTAAATATGAACTTTTATCCCGGGTCTTGAATGCATATTCAATGGATTAAGGCTCTTGAGATTCAATTTATTTCAATAATCGTTTTTTCAGGGCAAAGAATGCTCTTTTTTATTTGCGTCTTTTTTATTTCAATCCGTATCAAACAAACTAAGGATTTAACCCTCAATTACCCGTTGGGGTGATAGACAAAATCCCGCTGTCTTCGTTATGCTTGTAGAAGGCAAACTCGTCTCGTACTCAAACGAGTTAATGACCGAATGGAGTGGGGCTATAATGAAGAGATATGTTGTAATAGGAGATAATTCCTACGCTCTTTTTGCCATCGAACATTATGACGGTCATATTAATCGAGTTTTCTATTGGGAAGAGTCTTCAGAACCTCCTACGATTATTAGAATCGTGATCAATGACTATGTCGTTTTGCGAACAGAAGACATAGAGATTATCAAGGTTATGGACTCACGATGCTGAAGTGGGTTTGCGAAACTTTTTCTGGAGCTTTATTCAATATACCGGGTCTGTTGGCGCTCGACACTTCTTCGATCCTTAATGCCCGTCAGCAACATACCTGCCGCTATAAAAAGCCCGCCAATCCATCCTTGGTACCCCGGTTGCTCCCCAAGAACCAACACCGAAAGAAATAATGCAGAAAGCGGCATCATCCCGGAGAAGACCGCCGCCACCGACGCATCACAACGCTGAATCCCCGCATACCAGAGGACAAACGCAACTGCTGTCACCACCCAGCCATACCATAAAAGCGCCGCCCATCCTTCCACCCCAAGAGAAGCCAGGGAAACGATGGGCTTTTCCGCCAATGCAGGAACGATGCAAAGCATCATGGCGATCATCGCGACCCAAAATGTCCGTTCCAGCGGAGACAATGGTGCCGTTACCCGACGGTAATCCTTTAGACTACTCATACGAGACAATACATTAAACAGCGATTCGCATGACACCGCACTAAGAACCAGAAGGTTCCCCGTCCAATGACGGTTGGAAAAGCCAATAGCTCCCGGCGCAAACACACCTTGGATCGTCAGAACTCCCATCACAGTGCTGAAGATCCCCAAGAGGCGTTCCCGATTTAGACCTTCCTTCAGCAGCAACCAGGCCAAAAGCGATGTAATGGCGGGCATGGCTCCTGTTAATACACCGGCCTCCGCAGCACTGGTTCGCATTAGACCCTGTAGAAGGAACCAACGAAACAAAAAAATACCTAGGAAAGCCTGCGCCAGAAGTTGAACCTTATCATACCGTGTCATCCCAAAAAGGTTGTCCCGGAGTCGATAGCCACAAAAGGGCAACAGACCCATTCCGGCAAAGAAAAGGGCGACTGCGGCTATGGTGAATGGCCCCAGGACTCCTTTGAGATAAGACGCTGCGATAACCGAAGTCCCGGCCAGCGTAAATGCGCCCATGAGATAAAGAGCGCCAATTATCCCCGACATCGACAATCCCCCCCTCTCCAAGCTGTGATATAATGATATCAAACCAACTGGCTTACCTAAAGTGCCAGTAATGTAATATTTTGAGGAGGCCAGTTGTTCGATGCTGGGAATTGAATTGGTACGACATAGTGAAGTCACCCTAGCGCGTCAAATCTATTGTGTGATGCGAGAACAGATGACCGACGGGCGGCTGCAGCCTGGCGAAGCGCTGCCCTCCACCCGCGAGTTGGCAAGAGCATTAAACATCTCCCGCAATACAGCATATGAAGCCTACGAAATGCTCTCAGCCGAAGGATATATCGTTTGCCGCCAGGGTTCACCGACGAGAGTATCCCCAGGACTTCATCTGGCCAAATCATTAACCGTCGATAACGCACTCACAGAAAAGGCGCCTTACAAACCCCAGTATTTGGTGAATTTTCGCTCAGGTCAGCCGGATCTCCGACAGTTTCCTCGCTATGCATGGCTTCAGTTAATGGAAAAAACATCGCGGGAGTTCTCAATGGAAGAATGGGGTTATGCGGGTCCCGACGGCATGGGGTCGCTTCGTGAAGAGATTGCCGCATGGCTTCTACGAAGCAGAGGCCTTCATACCCACGCCCACAACATCTTTATCACCTCCGGGGCCACTCAAGCATTACATCTCATACCGCAATTGATAGGCGGGGATAGGCGGGATATTCTGGTGGAAGATCCATGCCACTTGGGGATGCTCCGCGTATTAAAGAGCCAAGGCTTGTCCATTCGACCGGTACCGGTGGATCGACACGGCATCTGCACCGACAAGCTCGATGCCCATGGAGCATGCGCCATCTATCTTACCCCATCCCACCAATTCCCATTGGGCGGTATTCTTCCTGCAGAACGTCGCGCTGCGCTCATTCGAGCTGCACATAAACATGATCTCTATCTCATCGAAGATGACTACGACAGTGAATTTCGGTACAGCGGCCCACCCATCGCCCCGCTTCATGCCATGGATCCGCAACGCGTCCTCTACGTTGGCACGTTTAGCAAGATCCTCTTTCCAGCGCTTCGCATCGGCTATGTGGTTCTCCCTCCCGATCTTCAAAAGTCATGGCGTTTTTTACGAACGCATTTGGATGTGCAAAATCCCCCCTTTGAACAAGCAGCGCTGGCTGAATATATAAAAACCCGCAGATTAGACCGGCATATTCAAAAGATGCGCAGACTATATGGGCAAAAACGTCAGATCCTACTGCAAACCCTGACAGCCACATTCAAAGAACCATGGAATGTCTGGGGAGACGCAGCCGGTTTGCATTTGGTCATCGAGTGTCCGGGTTTGTCTTTTGGCGCCGATTTTATTAGCCATTGTAAAAGAGCAGGCATAAATCTGGCTTCCCTCGAAGAGCATTGTATCCTCAAAGGAGTACACACCAATAAATTGATCTTGGGATACGGACATCTGGACGCCGAGGAGATCCTAAAGGGAATAAAAATGCTCCATCAATTAATACACAATTACCATTATGATTATAGAGTTGATTCAGCAAGAATGTAGTCAGAAGACAGGGAGCCAGTATTCAGAATGCTCCGGCACAGTTATACGTCGATTCAAGAATCCTTTATTCTCCCCCAAAGGCCTTCTCAACCGTTCCAACTTCTGACTCCTGAACTCTGAATTCTAGCCTGATTGCTGACTCCTGAGCAATCTTAATGATTATAATTACCATCGTGATTTATAGACGCGGCAAAAAGGGAATTCTCGGTAAGACTTCCTGTAACCCACTGAAATACTTTTAGCTAAAGCGTGAACAATTCTTTATAAGCGGTCGGCCACGTCAGATTTCATTGTGACACACGTGCGACCATAAGAACAGAGATGACGTGGACACCATCATACCCTAGGAAATTACTCTCGGAGGAATTCTATTGAACGAGGCTTATGTTGTTTTTATCCGAGGAATAATCTCCTTTATCACGTTGCTCATTTTAACGCGTTTCCTCGGCAAGGAGCAGGTTGGACAACTCACCTTCTTTGACTATGTCAATGGAATTACCATCGGCTCCATCGCAGCGTCCTTGACGACCAATTTAACTCTGCGTGCATTCCCCCAGTTTGTCGGGTTACTTACCTGGGCGGGGGCCGTGTTTATTCTCCAATGGGCCTCATTGAAGAATCGATATATCTCAAAATACACTCACGGTGAACCTACCGTCGTCATTATGAACGGACAGATCATGGAGAAAACCCTTCGGACGTTGAGGCTACGTGTGAGCGATCTGATCTCCATGCTGAGAATCAATAAGATCTTCGATATCCAACAAGTTGAGTTCGCCGTCTTTGAAACCTCCGGTAAACTATCGATCCTAAAGAAAGCGGAATACGAGAATGTCACTCGAAAAGATATGAATTTGCCCGCCCAGTATAAGGGCTTAAGTTCGGAATTGATCTATGACGGTGTAGTAATCGACCAAAATCTTAGCAATGTTAATCTGGATCGAACCTGGTTAACTCGGGAATTGGCTAAAATGAATATTAAAGAGCCCTCCGAAGTCTTTTATGCCGTATTGGATACTCAAGGCAAGTTATATGTGGATAAATACCGAGATCATATCAATAATCCCATAGACCCCAGTGATTATCCCGGGCCAAGTTGAGGTGAGAACCATTGATAAAGATACGCACCTTCGCCTATTACGCCCTTCCCCTTTTTATCCTCGGTTTCTTCACGTATTATCTTAATTCAGCTCACGCGTTGAAAAAACCGCGCAACCCATCGGAGAATGTTCAACTGTACATCGACAGACTCGGACAGGATATTCATGGAGGAGACTGGAAGGAAGCTGCCGCCAACTATAACCGTCTAAAAGATGCCTTTGAAAAAGTGATGCCCCGCATACAGGTTATGGTGGAAGTCAATGACCTGACAAGGTTTCAGGAGACTTTGGCTCGCGTAAATGGAGTCATCAAAGCAAACGATCGAGCCTCGGGTATGACACAGATCGAGTCTTTGAGGTTTTATTGGCGGGAACTCGGAAGATAAATGGACTTCCCACAGCTCCAACCTTTCCCGTCGAGTCCAATACCAATCGGCTTATATTCGGAGGCAACCATGGCTTACCCGGCTTCTTATGCGGAGTTATCGAGGAACGGCAGGCTTGAAGAAAAAAGAAGGAAGGCCTATGAAAGGCTTTCCTGTTGCGATCTATGCGCCCATACCTGCCGAGTCAACCGGCTCGAGGGTCAATCCGGCGTCTGCGGGGTGGACGATACGGTTCAAATCTCCAGTTTTGGACCGCACTATGGCGAAGAAGACGTCCTTGTAGGAAAGCGAGGTTCAGGAACCATTTTTCTTACAGGATGCAATTTAGGGTGTGTCTTCTGTCAGAATTGGGAGATCAGCCATCATCACCAGGGAGAAACCTTTCCCGTCGAAGCATTTGCCGATATCATGGTGGAATTGGAAAGCGCCGGGTGCCACAACATCAATCTGGTCACTCCCACTCCCTACGTGCCCCAGATCCTTGCCGCTTTAGATATCGCTGCACACAAGGGGCTAAATCTGCCATTGGTCTATAATTGCGGGGGCTACGAATCCCCAACCGCTTTGGAACTCCTCGACGGTGTCGTGGATATCTACATGCCCGACATGAAGTTCGGCGGTGACGAAGAGGGCCTGCGTCTTGCCGGAGCCAAGAACTATTTTACTGCCGTAAAAGCTGCCGTCAGAGAAATGCATCGTCAGGTCGGAGATCTCCAAACCAACCCAGAAGGAATCGCTTATCGAGGCCTGCTCGTCCGCCACTTGGTTCTCCCCGGCGGTCTGGCGGAGACGGAAAAGATCGTCGAATTCTTGGCTAAGGAGATCTCTCCCAACACCTACATCAATCTCATGGATCAATACTATCCTGCCTACCAAGGGAAATTCCATCCTCCGCTCCATCGAAGACTCCATAGCGACGAATTCGAGTCTGCCAAGGACGTCACCCGACAAGCTGGACTCCATCGTTTTGCATAACCCGTCCCTATTAGGGTTTCCAGCGGTAATGTCCCACAATGGGTGAGACGTACTTGTGCCAATGCAATAACGCATCCTCCTCCATGGTAAATGGGCTCCGATTATGAATAATATAGGGTACTCCGTCCACACGGCGCCGATCAGAGACAACAGCAATATGATGGTACGGCGCGCCAAAGATCACAATATCCCCGCCTTGCCACTGGGAAAGGTTATCAATATCATGAGGTACAACCTCAATAGTTAAGGATAAAGCATGCCGACGAAAGAAGGGATGGAGGTTTAAAACTCTTCGGAAATCAATATTGGGATCCGGACGATCGACTCTGGGATACGCTCGGGGATTGGCTCGAATATCCTTGTCTACCATATCCTTTAACTCATATCCGGCATTGCGGAAGGATCGCCAGATCACGTCCGTACAAACCCCTTCATGATCGGGAGGATACCCTCCACGATAGTACGCATCGATGTACTTTGGGCGATTGGCCGCATCCTTTCGTGCACCATCCAATATGTCATCAAGGTCTAGGATACCGTCTCCATCCTGGTCATGTTCCACTTGGATCCTTGGAATAGCCAGTCCGCATTCCGCTGCTCCCATCTGGTCTTCTGCCTTATCTCGACTAAACCTACGCACGGGGCCTTCGAATAAATATACTCTCGACGGCGCAATCCGTCCAAATCCAAGGATTCCACAGATAACTAAGGCAAAGAGGGCAAGACATCGTCTTTTTCTTTTCATATGGAATCCTCCTTCTAAAATTGAAAGCTGAAAGGAGTTCCTTTCAACTTTCATGATACTATAAATTGAATTTCCTTCCAAGACGGGAGCGTCGGAATCCCTTTCTGGGAATAAACAAAGTTGGACCAGGGATAAATCCCCAGATTCCCTACGTAAAACCGTGTTAAAGAAAGAAAACTGCTTATACTAAGATCTGTTCGTACCATTGGATTTTTGGGAGGTTCGTAATGAGCAGTCCAGAAGGCAGCCCAGACTCTCTCAAACTCATCCAATCGTACCGCTCATTCCTTTATCTCCTGGCCAAATGGGTCTTCTGGGGCAGCCTTATTGGCGCCGCATCGGGTTCCACTTCTGCTCTGCTTCTTAATGTGAACGATCTCCTTACCGATACAAGAATGGACAACCCATGGCTGGTTTTTCTCCTTCCCGTCGGCGGTTTGGTCATCGGTTTTCTCTTCAAATATTTTGGAAATGACGCGGATAAGGGCAACAACCTCATCTATGAGCATATTCACCATGGATTCGGGAAGATCCCCTTGCTGATGGGTCCCATTGTCTTTGTCTCAACCTTCCTCACCCACCTATTCGGGGGTTCGACAGGGAGGGAAGGTGCAGCCATCCAAATGGGAGGCAGTATCGTTGAAGCAGTCGTTCGTCTATTCAAGATCGATCGGATCGACCGTAAATTACTCTTGATGAGCGGCATCAGCGGAGGATTCGGCTCAGCGTTCGGAGCTCCTTTGAGCGGGACCATCATCGGCATGGAAGTTGCTTCTTTGGGAAAGTTGAAGTACGAAGCGCTGATTCCCTGCTTAACAGCTAGCTATGTTGGTCATCTTGTCACAATGGCCTGGGGGGTCGAGCACGAGCATCACGTGATTCAATCCGTTCCTGGGTTAACTCTCTCCGTCTTACTAAAGGTCGTTATCCTGTCCATCATCTTCAGTTTAGTCAGCGTTTTGTATAGCACGTTAAGGCATGGAATTCAGAAGCTTTCGGAGAAGCATCTTAAAGACCATAGGGTATCTGCCTTCATCGGCGGGTTGGCCATCGTCGCTTTGGTCTATATCCTGGGCACTCGGGATTATCTCGGTCGGGGTTTACCCATCTTAAACCGATCCTTTGAGAAACCCGTTGCACCCTTTGCATTCCTAGCTAAGCTGGTATTTACGGCCATTACCATGGGAACGGGTTTCCGCGGTGGCGAAGTCATCCCCCTCTTCTTTATGGGAGCCACACTTGGCAACGCCTTGACTCCGATAACGGGGTTACCCCTTTCCTTTATGGCCGCTTTGGGAATGGTCAGCGTCTTTTGTGGGGCCACCAATATCCCGCTGACCTGCTTCATATTCAGCATTGAAGCGTTCGATGGAAAAGGAGCGGAATTCTTTCTGTTGGCCTGTCTCATCAGCTACATATTCTCCGGAAACCACGGCGTTTGGCCCGCACAAAAAATCTACGAACCGAAGAGCCGCTTATTGGGCCTTCCTGACGGGAAGACCATTGCTGAGACCGAAAGAAAAAAGGAGGATTGACTAAAGTGGTTACTTATATAACCACAGGTCCTTCCATAGATCGCCCAGCTTCCGAGTTTGCATTTTGGCAGTGTTGGTATCCTTAATACTAAGTGCCTCTTCCAAAAGGGCGATCTCCGTCGATATTTCATGGACCGCGCTTAGAGGAATACTAAACCTCAACAAAGGTCTTTTCTGTTCCCATCGTCTCCGGATAGCTCTGGCATGATTCTTACCTTCCGACCATGCTCCCCTCTGAACTTCTCCACGAGCCGCCTCGATCAGCCGGACCATCTCCCGATCGTTGGCGGCGATATTAAAGTAGAGATTATGGGCTAGAGCGGTCATAACAAGAATAAAAGTCATCAGTAGAAACCGAATGGGTCCCACTTTAAATCACCCTCCCTCATTCCTCGACTCCATACTTAGAGATATACAATCCACCCAGGGTATCCAATTCGGCATAATACACTTCATTGGAATCGTCAATACCTTTCTTTTTGAGCTCAGTCAATAGCCATTCCCGGTTCAGTCCTAATTCTTTAAGATGCTCTTCAAGCACTTTCCCCCGGACGATTAATTCGTGGGGCAGTCCACGGTAGGGTGTTTGTATCCCTAAGTCTCCAGGGACAACCGGCACCATCTGAGATTTCATTAGGACCGAAAGGCTTCCGTTGGTTTCATAGACGGCGAACTCCACATCTCCCAGATTAAACGCACCCTGACCTCGAAGCTGCATCCGTAGATCCTCAATCTCATACCGTAATTTGGCTAGGTTTTTGTCGACGATCTTTCCATTTTCGATGAGAATGATAGGGGTTCCATAGACTCCTTTTCGGAATAAGCGGTTGCGAAGAAACCAAACCATGATAAGGCTTAAATAAGTCCAGGTAAACATCCCCAACCATGTGGAGAAAGTCGCATTCTCAAGCTCAACAGAGAGTGTGGAAGCTGTACTGCCAATGGTGATTCCGATGATATAGTCAAAGACGGATAGTTGGGAGACCTGCTTTTTGCCTAGCACGCGGACAAAGACGGCAAGTGAAATGAAGCCTATTCCGGAACGAATAAGGACCAAAACCCAGTTGGTCAATGCTTTCACCATCCTTTTGCGTTGTCTATCGCCACCAAGCTAAAGATCGTAAAGAAAATAATTAGCTTAATAATTCTCATCCATTGTTTAACAGCTCCCCTTCGCTCTTATAGTTTGTCCGAGCGGTATAAACCTAGTAGATGCATCATCAGATGCCCAATTAAACTAAACCCATGATTTTAGCTTATAGGAAAGTAGACTCTCTCCATTATTCAAAGTCTTTTCCATCATTCAACAAATCCCCCCGGGCTATGCCGGGGGGATTTGTTGAACGGATTGTCGCGATTTGTAAATAAGTACTATATTGGACCGCCGTATGAAAATAAATAGAAGGGAATCTTAAATCCCCCTCTCAAACGATTAATAGTAAGAAGGAATTTACCTCGACTTTTGATATAACTTGATAAAAATCCTTTGGGTTGGCAGACTAGCATTCTCACTCCAGCTTACTCCGTATCAGCTGTTCACTCTCTTCCGTAATAGATAAACCAAGACTACGACAGGTTTGCAGATCGGCTAAGGCTTCGCGGTATTCTCCCAATTCGTAGCGGATGACCATCCGATAGTGATAGAGCGTCGGATTATCTGGTTGAAGTCGGATAGCGCCCTCTATCTTCTCTAAGGCTTTAACATACTCCCTTCGGTGGAAGTGAATTTGGACTAACACCACACGGGTCTTAATCGAACTGGGTTGGAGTTCCAGGGCTTTGGCCGCATCCTTAAGCGCTGCATCCGACTGGCCAAATCCATAATACATCATGGACCGTAATAAATAAACAGTGTAACGTTGGGGTTCAAGTCTTACTGCGGCGTCCAGGTCCTGGAAGCCTTTAGACGCATCATTAATAGCAAAGTATGTTCGCCCCCGAAGCATGTAGGCTGTAGAGCTCTGGACTCCGCCATCAATTGCCTTTGTCAACAGCTCCAATCTTTTTTCCAGTGACATCTCCAATGAACCAGCGATCAGATGACCAAAGGGCTCTTCAGGTATAGTTTCCGGTTCTTTTCCTACACGGGATTGATCAATAAAGTACCAGGGATCTCCCATATCAAGCTTCATTAGTTCGTAAGAATTAAGATTTGATTGAAGTTTCTTCTTTACAGACTGATCTTTTTCGGTTGTCAACGCTAGTTCTTCTTGTTGTATAAGGCGATCAAGGGCTTCTAATCCCATTTCTTTTTCCTGTCGTATCCATTTAGATACATCAGTGATAATATCAGCCCCTGTATCCTGCGCTTCATGGGGTAAGTACTTTGAGTCGAGAATGTTAGCCTTGGTAAAATTGGAGATATTAAACATCACTAAACGACCGTTTACGCGTTCACAATGATAAGCTCTAACCCCCATGATGGTGAGCCTTTTCCCCTTATAATCAGGCTGAAGGGCTAACATTTTAAGTAATATAGGATCGGTGACTGTCTCTTCCACACTACAAAGACCAGTAATAATCGTATCGACCGGCAACACACTGGCATAACCGGAGACGAGGGGTTCATAGTCTTTTAGCTCTCTAACTTTGTCAACTAATTCACGATGTTCCAAGACCTCCTGAAGATTAGTTACTACGTCCTCATGAGGATATAATTCCACACCCGGTACTTCAGCCAGGCGGACCATTAACTCCATATATACTCCCTGAGCATAGAGCTTCGCCCGAGGGTCATCTTGAAGACACTTAAAGGGAATGACTAACACACGTTGAGATGGCACGGACTTAGTATTTCCTCCATCTCCTCTCAGCGTCTGAGAATTGACAACAGGCTCCCCTAGCAACCCTACAAACAGAAAGGTTAAGAAAAATATCAGGATAATCCACTTTTCTTTGACCATGACCGCCACCCTTCCCTTCATGTCCGCATTTTAAAACGATAACTTATTTAAGCTTCCAAAGCTGAAAAGTGCAACTCTCATTAACAGACAGAATGCTTTTCTCATCAGGAGAGACCGCAATATTCTTAATCCAATGGGTATAGCCGTAAAAGGTCTTTATCTTCTTTCCTGTCGCCAAGTCCCAAAGAATAAGAGTATGATCTCGCCCTCCAGACAATGCGGTTTTGCCATCGGACATGACGGCGATACTATCAACAACACTACGATGCCCTTTAAGAGTGCGCATCTTTTTGCCTGTCGCCAGATCCCAAAGCGTTACGATGTTCCCACTCCCTGTAAGTACGGTTTTCCCGTCGGGTGTAACCGCTATGCTGGCAATATATTTCTGATGCCCTTTAATAGTTGCTATTTCCTCACCAGTCGACAGATCCCATATTCTAAGCAGATTGTCCCAATCCCCGGCCAATGCTATTCTGCCATCCGGAGAAATAGCCAGGCTATGGACCCAATCCAGCTGTCCTGAAAATGCCCTTATTTCTCTACCCGTTGTCAAATCATACAACTTTAACGTTTCATCTTCACCAAAGAATAGGACTCCTTTACCATCAGGTGTTATCTCGAGGTTACTGCCCTTTAGACCGATAATCGTCCGTATCACATGACCCGTTGCTATATTCCAAAGCTTAATGGAACCATCTTTGCTCCCAGACACTGCCGTCTTCCCGTCCGGTAAGACAGCCAAAGCTACGACCTCATCGGAATGGCCGGTAAAGGTTTTCAACGGGATACGAGTGACAAGATCCCATCGTTTAAGAGTTTTATCGCCACTACAGGATAAAACGGTTTTACCATCCGGCATAAAGACCGCCTTGTTAACCGAATCGGTATGTCCGAGAAAGATACCGGTGATTCCTTCACCTATAAAATCCGCCAGCGTTACAGCATCATTCGTTTTACCTTCAATCGTATATGAGTCCAGCCATTTATTGATTAACTTTATCAATTCATTTTTGTTCTTCACCCGAATACTCGGCATTAACCGGTTGATTTTCTCGGTATAATCATCTCCAAAATCTAAAACAGCGCCGGTCTTATATGGATCGTAAAGCCAAGGCGCATCCGGGCCATAGGTTGAAAACTTCGCATAAAAAAGGACATCCCGAAAACCCGGCATATCCTGTGTCAGTTTGGATATTCTTTCCTGATTAATCCATCCTTTTTTCAGCCAGCCCTGAATCACCGAAGTCGCTTGATAGTCCCCGTTAATCAGAGTATAACGGGCATGATTTAGCATCTCACTTAAATCATCATCACTAACTTGGTTAAAATCAAAAACGCGTCCTTTTAAAGCTATCTCAAAATTAGAGAAACTACCACCCCACCGTATTTGACCCTCGCCTTTTATCTTGTCGGAATATTTATGGCCCGCATCATAATCCAAGCTTACTTTGAACTCTGGCGAATCGCCATCGATGAACAACGATTGATTACTAAATTTATGGGTTAATCTTACGTTATCATTTAATGAAGTGGAACGAAATGTAAGTGAAAACGAGTAAAGCGATGATATCTCTCCTTCGATCAGCTCTACTATAATCCGGTCGTTATTTCTAAGATTTTTATTCATTCTAATGAAGAAATCAGAACTAAATCCATTGAAATATGGGGTTCTTACAGTACCCTTGGATAGTCCGCCACCGGTAATGTATCCGCTGGAAGTCTCATACCCAATATTGGCTCTCACCTGATCCGGGTTTTGGTTCAAATCCAAGGTTAATACAGTTCCAACACTTCTATTTCCACTAAAACTACAAGGTACTTCTTTAACCGGGAAATATTCCAAATAGTTGCGGCCTATTTGATTATTTTGGTGCAGGTCGAAGAGTAGTTTTGATTGTATTGCTTTGATTAGCGAGACAAAAGCTTTGTCCTTTGAATTAGATGAAGTCCGGTATTGTTCTTGACGTATCATATAATCCATACTATTTATTAATAATTCCGGAGAGTTGGTATGTATGGCGTAAGCCAGTAACGGTGTGACTTCATAATTGCTTTTGTTAGAATTATTACTATGATAATAGACGAAAGCAAGGACAATTGGGATTGCAGCCATAATAATCCATATTTTTTTCATTCCTAAACCTCCATCCCTTTAACGAACATTAATCTCGCAATACAATTCAGCGATCTCTTTTATGACAGATCATTTGATCCATTGATTATGTTCTCCGCTTCTAATAGTAATTCCTGTTCATTGGTCTTACATAAATTATCAACCTACTTCAATTCGGGATTTTAATCGTTGTTAAAGGGTGTACTTTCTGGGTCTTCAAATCACCTGAAGAAAAAAGCCGGCTTTGAAAAAACCGGCTTCCCTTTCATTTTAGACCATTAACTTGCAGATATCGTTGGTGAACTCCACGGGATCTTCGATGGGCAGTCCTTCAATGAGTAAAGCTTGATGATAGAGCAGCTTTGTAAAGAGCTCTAATTTCCCCGGATCCTTTTCATACGCCTCTTTTAAAGCATTGAAGACTTGGTGATGGGCATTGATCTCCAACACTTTATCGGCTTTGACCCCCGGTTGGTTTGGCATGGCATTTAAAACCTTCTCCATCTCGATGGAGATCTCACCGTCATTGGTTAGACAGACGGGATGAGACTTCAGTCGTTTGGACACTCTGATATCCTTTACCTCATCAGCTAAAATGCTCTTCATCGTATCGAACAACGCTTTTTCTTCCCCGCCGTCGGTATCGTTTTTCGCCTCGTCGTTCGTGTTCTCCAGCCCCAAATCGCTGCTGGATACCGACTTGAACTCCTTTTCCTTGTAAGACATCAACATTTTCAAGGCAAACTCATCAATGTCCTCGGTTAAATAAAGGATTTCATAGCCCTTCTCGGCCACCATCTCTGTCTGGGGGAGTTTTTCAATACGTTCCACCGAAGCTCCAGTAGCATAATAAATATACTTCTGCTCTTCGGCCATCCCCGATATATACTCTTCCAAGGTTACAAGCTTCTTCTCCTTCGAAGAATAGAGCATCAATAATTCCTGTAGAAGCTCTTTGTTCGCGCCGAATTCACTGTAAATGCCGTATTTCAGCTGCCTGCCGAAGGACTGGTAAAAAGCTTCATACTTCTCCCGTTCGTTCTTTTGAAGATCCATTAGTTCGTTCCTGATCTTCGTCTTAATATTCTTGGCAATCAGTTGCAATTGTCGATCGTGCTGAAGCATCTCTCGGGAGATATTGAGAGACAAATCCTCCGAATCCACCATGCCCTTGACAAAGCTGAAGAAATCCGGGAGGAGATCGGCGCATCGATTCATGATCAAAACCCCGTTTGAATAGAGTTCCAATCCCTTTTCATATTCTTTGGTGTAATAGTCAAAGGGTATTCTCTCGGGAATGAACAGAATCGCTCGGTAGCTAACAGCTCCATCGGCGCTGATATGGATGTGTTTAACTGGCTTATCGAAGCCATAATGCTTCTCGGAGTAAAAGTTATTATAATCCTCCACGGTTAACTCGTTCTTATTCTTTCTCCAGATCGGCACCATGCTGTTGATCGTCTGTTCGACGATCTTCTCTTCATAGTCGTGATCGCTCCCGTCTTTTAGCGTTCTCTCGGTTACATCCATTTTGATGGGATAGCGAATAAAATCAGAATATTTTTTGATGATACTCCGTAAACGATACTCCTGGAGATACTCATCGTAGGTTTCATCCTCTGAACTCTCTTTTATTTTAAGAATGACCTCTGTGCCTACACTATCTTTTTCACAACGTTCAAGGGTATATCCATCAGTTCCTTGGGACTCCCATTTATACGCCTCTGAACTGCCCAATGCTTTACTAATCACGGTAACAGTCTCGGCAACCATAAATGCTGAGTAAAAACCAACGCCGAATTGTCCAATAATATCGTATCCATCCTGCAATTCGTTGTCTTTCTTAAATGTCAATGAGCCGCTTTTGGCAATGATACCGAGATTATCCTCCATCTCATCCCGGGTCATGCCGACTCCAGTATCGACAATTCGTAAAACACGACTTTTGGGTTCAGCGATAATTTTTATATAATAATTGTCCTTATCAAAGCTTAAAGTCTCTTCAGTCAACGCCTTATAGTACAGCTTATCAATGGCATCGCTGGCATTGGAGATAAGCTCTCTTAAGAAGATCTCCCGGTGGGTATAGATGGAGTTGATCATGAGCTCAAGGAGTCGTTTGGACTCCGCTTGAAACTGTTTCTTTTCCATGAATATCGTTCCTTTCAAGTTTAGTATGTTCTACATATCAACCACGTCGTTAGCACTCTCTGTCTCCGAGTGCTAATCCCATTTTTTATATACAATAATTTTTCACCGATGTCAACAATAAAGAAGGATACTCCCTGCTCAAATGAGTATCCCTAAGAGATTTTTTTATTCTTCGATCCGTTCCATCAGGAGACCGATATCTTGCTTCGCCTCCTGAAAGCCGCCCTTCATGACTTGTAATGCCATCTTCTCCTTGAAGATCTCTTCGGCAGTGCGAACCCCCATTCTTCGAATGATCGGTAATGGCGGGCACCACCCTTTGATGGCATGATACAGGAGGAAAAAAGCAATGCCCCCGGCAAGGAGAAACCACCATGCATGTACAAAATACCCCAAAATTATTGCGACAAAGGAAAAAAAACCTGCATTAGCCTCCAGAACTCTTTCCGTGTCCCATTCTCGATTCAATTCCTTGATTCTCAACGCAATCTCGCGATGGGTATACTCATCATAACGGGAAATATTTTTAAGCGTTCTGATATAAATCTCTTTATTGACAGAGGATGGCGTCTGAAGCCTAACGCGTTTGGTGGTTGGCGGCACCAATTTATCAAAAATTTACATCACCTACTCCAAGGCATTTTTCCCCCAGATAATCATCGATATACCCAAGCAATTAAACTCCTTTAATTCTATCACAACCTCCTCACACATATGATTTCTTTGAAAGTACCGCAAAGGGAGAATTCGCCCATGATCTTGGTTCTACAAAGAAGGCATTTGGTTCTGTTGTCCGTAGTCTTCCTCGCCTTGATGCTTTATACCTTTTGCGCTCGACAATTGATCCCGGCATCCACTACGGGTAATTCTTTATCCGAGACCGAACTAACAAAAATCGTCAATCACCTCTTTCACCTTCGTAACCAGGCCATACTTCAATCAAACCTCACCGCATTGGGCTCGCTCTTTGACCAACACACCCGTTATGGAGTGTGGGCTTATGAACACCATGCTATAAAAACGAAATATCTCCATGATTGGCATCAAAAACAGGGCGCTATTCTCTCTAATATAAAATCAATAATTTGGATACGCCGGTATGACCCTCAAGGAGAGAAGATTCGCTTAACACTGACAGTCTCCACCGAGTATCACTACGTCTATCGCAATGAGCCCAAAGACGTAAATCTTATGCGTATCGGAACCTATCACTCATTAGTTTTGATAAAAAAAGATAACGACTGGATCATCGCACGGGAATGGTATGCCGATCCGTTCCTTGATACCTTAACAAGAAAAACCCAGCATGCCGCTGCTGAAACCGAATTCATTCTTTCACAGAAGAAACGGGATTTTTCCGAACTCAATCCCCGTCGGCTCAAAGCAGTAGCCTATGCCGATGAGTACAGCGGAGCCGCATCCAATGATGAGTTTGGTTTCAAATATAATTCAAAGTACAGAAACTATAATTATTGCGGTGGCGATTGCGCCAACTTCGTCTCCCAGGTCCTTCATGAAGGCGGCGGTTTTCGGAAGACGGGCGCCTGGAATTACTCTCGGGGATCCGCCAATAGAGCTTGGTCCAACGCAAGCGCCTTCAATCAGTATATGCTGGGTTCCGGCCGGGCTTCACGCATCGCATATGGCACTTACAGTGAAGTTTTACAAAAATCCTATCAACTGCTTCCTGGAGATTATATTGCATACGAAAAAAACGGGAAAGTCACCCACGTTTCCCTCGTTACTGGAGCTGATTCAAAGGGATATGCCTTAACCAACAGTCACAACGCTGATCGTTATAGGGTTCCCTGGGACCTTGGCTATGGTGGAAGAAGAATTCGCTTTTATCTAGTCCGAGTTCATTATTGAATTACACTTTGGCCAAAGAAAGCCAGGAGCTGTTAACTCTTGGCTTTCTTTCTTGCATATAATAAGTTGTTCCACTCATTTGGCCCAAGAGGAGCGACTCAACTATGCCGCCATCTTCTCTTATGGAATTTTTAAAGGACTCGTATGGAATTATTGTCATTAAACCCTATTCCAGTCATCTATTTAAAAAAAGAAGCAACCGGCATTTTATCGGACATACACAAAATGGGATAAAAGTCTTTATAAAGCTGGATTATACAAAGGGCCAGGCAAGCGCGAGAGAAGCCATGATTTTAAAACAATTGGAAAGTCAAAACGCCGCCTTTATACCCTCCTTATCAAGTTATTGCGCCTTTGGCCCCTTCCCTTTTGTGGCCACTCGATATATATCAGGCATAACCATTGAACGATTATTGCACGATGAAAAAATGTCAGATCATCAGAAACGTAACCTTCTAAAACAAATGCTTAGAGTCTTATCCACTTTGCAAGCCCACCGCATCGTGCACAGGGATGTACGGCCAGCCAATCTGCTATTCGAAAAAAGCAAGAATTATCCACAGGGAAAGTTGTATCTCATCGATTATTCCTTTGCCATCAAACTCTCTCCAGAACCTTTATTGGAGCTTCCTATTATGAACACAAAGCGCCATCTATTAAAAAAGATGGGCGGCTCATTCAAGCCCCACCTTTATCAATGGGATGACGCATACTCCTTTCAGAAAATAGCTCTACTCATCGACCCCAAATGCCGCATCAAATATCCGGATATCTGGCGAAAACTAAATCAATCCATTGGCAAACTGACATATCGTTATAGGCTGGGTTCGTAATTGATTTGGCCATTCTCCTTCAAAGAACATTTTGCATCTAGACTTTACCCCGATTATTAGCACCAATATTTAATATGCCATTTTGCTCTCCAATAACAATTTTGTCGATTTTGATTTGTAATTTTTTTATCTCAAGATTTTGAATGGAGACATTTTTCTCCGCCGATAGCCTTTCCCCCACAATCTGCTGCGCTATCCCTTTGGTGTTTCTGGAATAACTTATGGTTGGAGGCGGGCTATACAGACTTCCTTCATTATTTGAATTCATTTGACTCACGCTCCATAGGGAGTGTTTTTCTCATCGAGATGGTAGCGGCATTCATTAAAAACCAGATAAACCTTGGTACTTAATTGATAATGCATTCTATTGGATTAATTCAATAATCGGAACCCTCATTTTGTCACAAGTTATTAACTCTTGTCAGTAAATCTATACCCCCCCGATTAACCGTAGGGTTTCATATGTTAAACAAATATGTTGTTTTGACACGTTTTTTCTAAATACTATTGGCTTACTAACACTATGAAAGGCACTGCATAATTTGGCAGTGAGGAGGTGAACACTGTGGGTGTTTTTGGCACAGGCATTATAGGCACAATCCTTTGGATTATCATCATATTGTCCTTACTGGGCGGTGGAATCAAATACTAATGAGTAAGTAATGCAGCCCCCTCTTTGGGGGGCTTTTTGTATGATACCCATGTTTAAATAAGTAGTCGGCCACGTCAACAACGGTTGACTCCTAAATACGCTTCGAACCTCATTCTATGACTCGCCACTCACTACCCGTCACTCGTAACTGTTTTTCAAGTATCCGTTACACATAGAATCATTTCATCGCGAATAGAATTATGTACCACGTTACAAGTCAACTGCCCATAATTGGCTAAGCGCTTAAAGCAAAGACCCCTATATTCTACATCGATCCATCTCATTTTGCAGGAGAAAATTATCTCAAAAACGAATCTCTTATTTCTTATGATTTAGTGAAAGGAGAACGATAAAATGGATCTAAAGCAATCCCGTGAAAAGATTGCCAGCTTAAGTAGTTTAGCTGAGAAGAGTAGCTATATTAACCCCGAATTATTCAGTAAATACGAAGTCAAACGCGGACTCCGGGACATCAACGGTAGAGGAGTTCTAGCGGGCCTTACAGAGATCGGTGAAGTTCATTCCTATATCATGGATGAAAACGAGATGGTTCCGGTCCCCGGACGTTTAATCTATCGCGGAATCGATATTGTGGATATTGTAAACGGTTTTATGGCAGAGGATCGCTTTGGCTTCGAAGAGACCGCTTATTTACTGCTCTTTGGTGATCTTCCCACTAAAGAGCAGCTTAAAGAGTTTGAAGAACTTATATCGGATTATCGCCGTCTACCCGAAGATTTTGCTCGGGATATGATCTTAAAGGCTCCCAGCAAGGATATTATGAACGTATTGGCCCGTAGCGTACTAGCATTATACAGTTTCGATGATCAAGCGGACAACGTAACCATTCCCAATGTTTTAGAGCAATGCATCCGTCTTATAGCCTCCTTCCCATCGATCGCGGTCTATGGCTACCAAGCGTTTTCCCACTATCATGGCAATAATAGTCTCTATATTCACAGCCCGAAACCCGGCTTAAGTACTGCCGAGAATATTCTCCACATGCTTAGACCCGATAGCAGTTACACAAAACTTGAAGCAGTCTTGCTGGATCTGGCGTTGGTACTCCACGCCGAACACGGTGGGGGCAATAACTCTTCCTTTGTCACACATGTCGTCACTTCTTCCGGAACCGACACCTATTCGGTGATGGCTGCCGCTTTGGCTTCTCTTAAGGGGCCTAAACATGGCGGCGCAAATATCAAAGTCGTCCAGATGTTCGAGGATATGAAAAAGCAGGTCAAAGATTGGAACGACGACGACGAAGTGGAATTGTACCTTAGTAAACTCTTGAACAAAGAGGCTTTCGATGGTTCAGGCCTTATCTACGGCATTGGCCATGCCGTCTATTCCATCTCCGACCCTCGCGCTGTCATATTCAAGGAGTATGTGGAACGTCTCGCGAAAGAGAAGGGATTGGAAGCCGAGTATAATCTCTATGCTAAAGTCGAAGCCATGGCTCCGCAAGTCATCGGCAAGGTTCGGAAGATGTACAAAGGCGTCAGCGCCAATGTGGATTTCTATTCCGGCTTTGTCTATCGGATGCTGAACATTCCGCCGGAGCTTTATACACCGATCTTCGCCATCTCAAGAATCGTCGGTTGGAGCGCTCACCGTATCGAGGAATTGGTTAATGCCGGTAAGATTATTCGTCCGGCCTATAAAAGCGTCTGCCCTCGCCGCGAGTATATGCCGATTACAAAAAGATAGTCGGCCAAAGATAGTTGTGTAATGATTCGCTCCCGACAACGGGAGCGTTTTTATTTTGGAGGAGCGGAGAGCCACAGAGCTTCTTTTTCAGAAGATTTATTGCCTGTAGGGCAATAAATCTGATTATGCTATCCTCGAAGAAGAATGGTTTGGATTGAACTTTGCTTTGCAACATCCCTATTGTTTTCACATTATGAAAAATGCGAATAAACCCTTGATGAATTTTCATGCTATGAAAGGTACTGTCAATCCGATGTCGAACTTTTTGAAAAGATTAGACTCTACGCTGCAAAGTCGTTAATAATTCGATTCGTTCGGCAAAAGACTAATTCAAAGGAGGAAACGGATGTTTCTACTCTACAATATCTTCCTTTTCATGTTAACCCCTCTTTTGTTGCTATTCTTTTTGACCAAAAAACGGTCTTTTGAGAACATCACCGCACTAAGCTGGCGTCTGGGAAAGTATCCAGCGTCATTCCTCCCGTCACCTTCCATCGAGACTCGGATTTGGATTCATGCCGCTTCCGTCGGTGAGGTCAATGCGATAATTCCCTTCGTCAAAATGCTTCGAGAGCACAATCCTTTAGCATGGATTGCCCTTTCCGTCATGACGGATAGCGGACTCAAAATGGCGCAGGAGCACCTTCCCGAGATCGATCAACATTTCCTTGCCCCATTTGATCTTTTCTTTGCGGCGCGCCGTGCGATGCGTAAAATACACCCCTCCCTCTTCATTACCGCAGAGACCGAGATCTGGCCCAATCTTGTAAAGTATGCCCAGCATAACGGGGGCCGTATCTTAATGATCAACGGGCGCATTTCTCCCCGTTCCATCGCCTTCTATAAAAAGTTCAGAGGGTTTTTCGGTCGGGTTCTGGCCTACTATGATTGTCTGAGCGTCATTCTTCAGGATGATGCCGAGCGGCTTATCCAGATGGGCGCGCCTTCAGAGCGGGTAGTGGTCAATGGCAATATCAAATACGATCGCCTTGCGCAACAGTTTAACCCGGATTTCTTGGCGGAGAGCAAAGAAATCCTTAACTTAACAGGAACTGAAAAGGTCCTGGTCGCCGGAAGCACGCGCGAGGGCGAAGAGAGTTTAATTTTGGAGGCTTTTTCACGGATAAAAGACGTTTTTCCCGATTTGATGCTGATTATTGCGCCTCGTCATCTAAAGCGCGTCTCCGAAGTATCCCAAATCATCAAAGATCATGGATATAAGCCCGTGCTAAGAACGGATATACAACCTCATACCCAGTTTGAGAAGGATGATGTCATCCTCTTAAACACCATGGGAGAGCTATACAAGATTTATTCAGTTGCTACCTTAGCCTTTTGCGGGGCAAGTCTAGTCCCCCTTGGAGGGCAAAACCCTCTGGAGCCTGCTTCCTGGAGTAAAGTTGTCCTTTACGGACCATCGATGGAAGACTTCGCCGACGCAAAGCTCATTTTGGAAAAGGCCGGAGCCGGTTTTGAGGTGCAAGATCCAGAGGGTCTAGCAAAAAAGGCTATTGAGCTTTTGCACGATCCGGGACACACGACACAGCTTGGCGAAACGGCTAAAGAGATGGTCCTCGCCCAACAGGGTTCTGCCCAAAGAAATATTGATCTAGCAATCCAGTTACTAAAAGGAGGAATTGAATAGTGATTAATCCAGGAAAAATCGAAGAATTATATCAGGCCCTGACTCCGGAGCTTCGAGAGAGGGTTGATCAGGTCATCTCAAAAATGACCTCTGCAAAAGAAGCCGGAGAGAAGATAGCGGTCGTTACAGGGAGCGGCCCCAACATTCATGAAGGCGTCACAACCCTCATCGCAGAATTGATCCATAAGGGAATCATCGATGGCGTCACGACATCTTCCGCCGTCGTCAATCATGAACTTGCCGGTTCATTGGAGAAGGTCCACCGAGTGGATGGTCGCAAGGTCGGATTTACCGAGGACAAGTTGCCTCTAGATCACCTCTTTGAAGCCTCGATCATGACCGAGGATGAACTCCAAAGCCTCGGCGAAGAGATGCCGCTGGATCAAGAGCTTATTAAACGAATCATTGATACTGAGGGTAATACCATCACCAAAGCTGCAGGCAATATGGCATATCCTTTGGGTTTGCGAACCGAGAAACTGGCCCGGGAGATCGAAGCCTTAGCCAAAGCCAACGGCATACCCTTTGAAACGGCAGCCGGCGCTGGCGCCGACCCCATGACCATGTTAGGAGCGGGTTATCGGAATAACGTACCGGTATTGGTTAGTGTCCCTCAACTCATCGGAGGAGGAGCCGTCGGCTTGGCCGTCGCCGATTCAATATCCGTCACCGAGCGTACCATGCGGATCGCAAAGATGCTTGGTTCAGCCTCTATCATCATCGAATCTGCCGTAGCATTGACCCAAGAGATTCATGACGGTCCCTTTGAACGCTATACCGGACATGGTGTTTGGGCCGATTGGGATGGATACTACACCTATACGCTGGCTAATAAAACTCTGGTTCGGATCGATCTCGATCCGAACCTAGAACTGGCTTGGAAGAAGCAGAGAGAATCCAATATCGTTCAGGAAGCCATCGCTAAAGGACTACCCAAAACCAAGCTCACCGGGGTCCCTTTCCGGATGGAGATGTCCGGCTTCTCCCGTCTTCCCGGCAGTATTCCTGTTATATCGGATATCGGAACCATCTGGCCAATCCTAGCCTATAAGGTCTGTCAAAACCTTGGCATTAAACTGGATTTCCTGTCCTATCCTCAATCCACCCCCGAAGGCCAAGCCATGCGGGATTGGATCGTGGAACACGTCAAATTTGCCGATCGTAAAACGATGTTTGATGCCTTTCGCAAGTAAGCCGAAGTTTATAACAGAAGCAACCAAACTCTATATATCGGACGTAAAAGTCACCGCAAAGGTGACTTTTTACGTTCTACTTAGAAAATGCCCTTGTCGTCCACGTCAACTTACAATTTTCATTGCTTCGCTTGCGTCAACGGATGTTGACGTGGCCGACTACGTAGAAAATGCTCTGGAGTACCCTCACCCCTAACCCCTCTCCCGATACATCGGGCGAGGGGAAACGGCAAATCTGAAGGACAAAACATTAAGCTTAATAATTTGGCAGTTCCCCTTCTCCCAAGGTGTTGGGAGAAGGGCAAGGGATGAGGGTTTTGGCTCCATTTTCATCCTTCCGTTGCCCCAGCTCGCGTGGCCGACCACCCACCTAGAAAATCCTCTGGAGCACCCTAACCTTATCCCTCTCCCGAACCATCGGGCGAGGGAACAGCAAATCCGAAGGACAAAACTTGAAGCTTGATAATTTGACCGCTCCTCTTCTCCCAAGGTGTTGAGAGAAGGGGAAGGGATGAGGGTTTGGCCCCATTTTTCATCCCGGAGTCAGCACGAATCCTCTCAGCCATCTGCCGCCCACGTGCGTCTGGACGCCCCCTTGCTTTGCTAGATCACCTAACTAGATTACCAGTGTTTACAGTCACATTTTATCAAAGGAATTCATTTAATGAAAACGGCATCCTATGCTAAAGTATCGGTTAGGATTAAAAATTTGAATAATGGGAGATGGCTTCAAATGCGACTTGAAATCGGCTTTTTTCAAACAGCATCCCTATTAATCTCTCTACTGGCGTTTGGTGTAGCGATATGGCTTTATAAATGGGTATCAAAGCAACCATCATCCAATGACCGAATTACCAAAATTGGTCAATTGATTCGAAATGGCGCCAACACATTTCTGACCAAAGAATATCGAACATTGACGCGCTTCTGTGCTATCGCAGCCATTCTCATTCTAGCCTTTCTTCCTCTTCCCATCTGGAAAGGGAACCCGATAAACAATGTAATAATGACCTTATCCTATTTAGCTGGTACGATTTTTTCCGGCATTGCCGGAAAGATAGGAATCAGTATTGCCACCATCGCCAATATGAAAGCTGCAGAATCCTCAACGCAAGGGATTAGACCCTCTTTTATGGCAGGTTTCCGCGGCGGCGCTGTCATGGGTATGGCTGTTGTCGGCAGCAGCCTACTGGGGGTCACACTAATACTTGTCCTTACGAATAACACCACAGCATTATTGGGATTTAGTTTTGGCGCCAGTTCTCTAGCGCTTTTTGCAAAGGCTGGCGGCGGTATTTTTACAAAAACAGCGGATATTAGCGCAGATCTCGTCGGAAAAGTAGAATTAGGAATTCCAGAGGACGATCCAAGAAACCCTGCCGTAATTGCGGATAATGTTGGTGATAACGTTGGCGATGTCGCGGGGATGGGCGCCGATCTATTCGATTCCAATGTGGCATCGATGGCTGCCGCTTTGGTTATGGCGGTCTCCCTTGATAAGACAATAGGTGGCACAACCCATGCCAGCATGGTATTCTGCTATGCAGCCATTGGTTTGCTGGCATCGATTATCGGTGTGGCAACTGCACGCATGGGCAAAAATGGAAATCCTACTAAAACGTTGAATAGCAGCACTTATATCACAACAGTTATCTTTGGAGGATTAACTGCAATTGCGACTTCGGCCTTCAATTTCGAGTGGCGAATCTGGCTTGCCAGCGCTTTAGGCCTAATCGTTGGTGTCATCGTCGGTATCTCCACCGATTACTTCACTGATGACGCTAAAAACCCCGTCCACGCCGTAGCTAAAGCTTCAGAGTCCGGACCAGCGTTTACAGTTTTGTCCGGTATCTCTTATGGCTTAATGAGCACGCTGCCAGCCATGTTAGGCATCGGCTTTTCTGCTCTGGCGGCATATCAGATCTGTGCGCCTTTAGGCGAAGGATATGCCATGTTTGGCATATCCATGGCCGCCGTCGGCATGCTTTCCATTGTAGGAATGATCATCTCGAATGACGCATACGGTCCCATCGTCGATAATGCACGGGGTCTCGTCGAAATGAGCGGGCTTGGCGATGAGGCGTTGAAGATCACCGATGAGCTGGACAGCGCTGGAAACACAGTCAAAGCGATTACTAAAGGTTTTGCTATTGGCGCAGCTGGTCTTACAGTCATCGCTCTACTTGGCGCATTTATTAGTGAAGTTAATGCCGCTGCTTTGGAATTGAAGATTGCAACATTTACCGGATTCGATTTAATGAATCCCGTGGTTTTCTTTGGGCTATTGATTGGTTCAGCGATTCCCGCCGTCTTCTCCGCCATGTTAATGCTGGGTGTCGAGCGAAATGCGCAACGTATGGTGGCAGAGATACACCGCCAATTCCGAGAGATTATCGGACTCAAAGAAGGCATGCGTGGGATTGTACCCGAATACGACAAGTGTATCGAGATCGCAACCGACGGAGCCATCACCGAGCTTATACCTGCCGGCCTATTTGCCATCGTCGCAACGCTAGTCGTAGGATTTATCGGCGGAGTTCAGGCCATCGGGGGATTCCTAGCCGGCAATATTATCAGCGGATTGTTGCTCGCTTTGTCTATGTCTAATTCGGGTGGGCTTTGGGATAATACAAAAAAATATATCGAATCCGGCCGTCATGGCGGAAGAGGTTCTGACACTCATAAAGCCGCCGTTGTCGGCGACACTGTCGGCGATCCATTCAAAGATACCGCAGGACCCTCCATCAATACTCAGATTACCGTGGTATCATTGGTCGCTTCATTAGCCTCAACACTATTCCTAACCATGTCGATATTTGGCTAAGAACAGCGCGTCCAAATCCATTTGCGTCTGGTGTGTCAATTAAAGATGAGTGTACACCGTGCCGATACTCTAGATAGGCTATAGCAGTATCTTACACAATTGTCATCACGAGTATAGTCTCCCAATAAAAAACAGGAGGCACAGCCATGATGAACAAAACATTTCAATTCTTAAGAACAACCCTCTCCAAACTAAACGTATTCTACCAAATTCTCTTTATCATCGTCATGATGATCATATTCATGACAGTACAGACCATTAATAGCAATAATGCCATGAAGATGATTCAGCAGAACACCAATAAGATGTATACAAACTCCGCTGTTATTGGAGAAGATAACAACACCGAAATCGAACTTGAAATCGAAAAAATACGGATCAATTATTTAGCCGTGCTTGCCAATGAAGCTTCAGTAGCGTCGGCCAATCAAGTCAATCTGAACGTATTGTTTAACAGGATTAAATCGATTAAGAATATTGACGAATCGACGAATGAAAAGTTGGATATAGCATTTGCCAAAATTCGAGAAACGATGTCTAGACCATTCACTTCCGCCAACTTTGCAACCCTTAATCGTGATATCAATAATTTACAAGGTCTCATACGTTTTCTGCGCAATATGGCAAGTAGCAATAATTACAATATTTATTTAGACAGTAAAACGCTCTCCTCCAATCTGCAAAAGTCCAATTTGATACTGGTGATTGTTGGAGCAGCTATCACCACTTTAATTGGATTGCTCATCGCCGGTTTTATTTCAGTACCTTTAAGAAGGATGGTTAAACGGGTAAAACTATTAGAGACTGGTGATTTGTCCGACAAGGTCACCATTACCATAGGTTCACTGGAAGTTACCGAAGCAATTAAAGGATTGAACAAGGCTATTATGGGTCTGCGGGGCCTAATTACGAACATCAGCGAACAATCTTTCACATTAGATAGAGCCAGCGCAGAACTGAGCTCGATCTCGACGGATAACGGTGTGTTGGCCACGGAAGTGGCTAAGTCCGCGGATGAACTTGCCTTAGCCTCTTCCGAACAGGTTCGCCAACTAACCGAAGCGATAGAATCGATTCAGAGTTTATCGGATATGGTCATTCAAGTTACCAAAGACTCCAAAAAAATCGGTGATGCTTCCAGTCAAGTGGCTCAATCGGCCGAACTCGGACAAAAAGTAACTCATGACGTCGCTGTCGAGATTAATGCCCTATATGATTCGACAAAAGAAGCGGCAGATGTTATTAATATGTTGATTAGCAGCTCAGAAGAGATTAGCGGGATCACCTCTATCATCGAAGGCATTGCTGAACAAACCGGTCTTTTGGCGCTCAATGCCTCGATTGAAGCTGCCAGAGCCGGAGATCATGGAAGAGGTTTTGCTGTAGTTGCCAAAGAAGTTGCAAAGCTGGCGGATCGCTCGAAGAAGTCAACACGTTCGATCTCAGAAATTATTATCGAGATTAAAGCCCGTACCGATCAGGCGGTCGAAGTGATGCAACAAGGAATATCCAGGGCCGAAGCAGGCAAAAACCTAGCGGAGAAAGCGGCAACAACGTTCCAAGAGATTAACAAGACATTAATGAGCACCATCACAGACATTGATTTAGTTGTAAAATCCACCAGTCAGATGGCTCTCAACAATGAAAAGGCAACAGAAGCGGTTAGCGCTATTTCCGCGATCAGTGAGCAAAACCTTGCAAGCACCGAAGAGGTTTCAGCGATTACTCAAGAACAAAGCGCCTCGATGAAACAAGTTACTGTCTTAGCGGATAATCTAAGACAGATTGCCAGCAGCCTAAAGCAAGCTGTTGAGATGTTTGAACTCGAGTAAGTATGTTAATAGAACCAAAATCGTCATCTGTGCTATACAGATGACGATTTTTTAGCATGTGGATAAATAACTTTGGATTAAAACGAAGCCAGCGTACTCTCCCTAAAACGACTAACGGCATCGTTTAAAAGGTAATCGTTCTCCTCGAGTACAGTATAGTACTCTTTTATTAATGCTGAATAGTATCCATTCTCCTCATCCCATTCAAACTCTTGAATCGCCTGTTTAGCATCGTGAACCATACGCTTGGTACGATTACTGAATAGCGGCGTGTTGTCCGTACCGTACAGAGCAAAATAAACGTACCGTTTGGCCAACTGCTCTACGTTTTCTGCTTGCGGAAATGTGCCGTACTCATTGATAAACTCTTCCAAACGGGCAATTCGGCTGTAGATCTCATACCAACTGATCAAAAGCGCAGCGTCCTTCGCTGGTGTCTCCTCGGATTCGATCGACATGATTTCGAAGTAAGCAACCATGTGCGCCGGCAAGAAAGAATGGTATTTATTGTAGAAAGAATAATCGATGACCGGATAAAAAACTCCTTCCGCAGTATCGATCTTAAAACCGCCACGGGTAAGCTCCAATACATACTCTTTTATTGTATCATCATGAATTGCGTTGGGATCCGTAGGAATTTGACCGGTACTCTGAAAAACCTTCAAAAGTTCGGTCTGGAACAAGTTGTCCTCAAACCTCTGCTGCCATCGGGACAAGACGTTTCTTTGCATTTTTTCAACGCCGTCTATTAAGGTTACTTTATTCTCGTTTGAAACCATCTTAATTTTTCCGTCTACATATTCAATGATTTCAGTAAGATTAGCTTCTTCTGTCAACAAAGCCGAAAATGCTGTCATGATCGATTCTTCCCTTGCGATTTTCATCTGTCGGCTCACAAAAACTGACGATAAGAGCAGCAACACGGCGAGGATTGTAATGATGGTCATGCGTTGTCTCTTCATAAACATAACTCCTCTATAAATAATATTCATCCATCGCTGTAAACGTAATACCAAAGAAAAGATTACAAGAAAACCGCCTGTAAATAATAGCAATTAAAACAGCATGATTTGGCAATAAGAAAAACGCCTTGCGGCGTCCTTTCGAAGACAGAATAAAGGCTTTGATTATTCAACCACGAAGAGCACGAAGTACACGAAGAACCAAATTAATTCAGCAAGATAGGAGTCAGAAGACAGGAGCCAGTATTCAGAATGCTCTGGAACAGTTATTGCGTCGATTCAAGGATTACGGTTATTATGACTAATAACTACTGAATTCCGACTCCTGAGTAATCTCAATAATCATATAATTATAATAACCTCTTACAGTCCACTCTCACCCTTTGCG
>OBJA01000549.1_pt1 | contig 31721 bp, 25 predicted proteins | sample 1519751 | NCBI WGS metagenome assembly OBJA01 (sample SAMEA3881238, study PRJEB22517) | soil metagenome | biome: lake sediment; feature: soda lake sediment; material: sediment, water from around vicinity | place: India | collected 2013-12-23 | depth 3 m
TTCTTCATCACCGTAACCATTATACCTCGATTACGACGATTTCGGGAGTAGAGCCTATAACTGGTCATGCCACATGAATATCGCCCAGCACTGCGCCGATGCTGTCACGGAACACCAGAGTGGCTTTATTGTCATACGGTGTTGCACTTTTGTTGATAAGCACCAAATGGCTGCCGCTGAAATAATTGAGCATACCTGCGGCCGGATAAACACTCAGCGATGTACCGCCGACAATCAGGACTTGTGCGTTTGAGATGTGACGCACTGCCGCTGCGCACACATCGGCATCAAGCGGCTCTTCATAAAGCACAACGTCGGGCTTGATGATGCCGCCGCATTCGCAACGCGGTATACCGCCGCTGCTCTTGATAAACGCCAAATCATATTGTTTGCTGCACTTTTGGCAATAGTTGCGGTGTATCGAGCCATGCAGCTCCAGCACATTTATGCTGCCTGCCTGCTGATGAAGCCCGTCAATATTCTGCGTGACCACAGCTTTGAGCCTGCCGGTGCGTTCCATTTCGGCGAGTTTTTTATGCGCTATGCCGGGCTGTGCATTATAGCAGAGTATTTTTTCGCGGTAAAACCGAAAGAAGTCTTCGGTATGCGTGACAAAAAAAAAACGAGACAGCATTGTTTCCGGCGGGTATGCGAATTGCTGGCTGTAAAGCCCGTCTGCACTCCGAAAATCAGGAATGCCGCTTTCTGTGGACACACCCGCGCCGCCGAAAAAAACGATGCTGCTGCTATTTGATATGATTTGCTGCAGCTTGCTCTTATCCTTCTCCATGCGCTTATTCTAACACACATGCGTGGTTTGGCAAGCAACATTCGTTGGTCAGGCAGTCATTAACGTATGCCTCTGCATTGCGCCGCCGACAATATAAAGCAGCGGCAGCAGGAAGCCAATCAGCCCCACCAACTGAAGGCTGAGTGCTAAGCTGATCAATGCAACACCGCCCATCACAACACCGCTGATGATAAAATAGCTCGCGCTTCTTACTTCTTCGCACTTCTTCAGTCCAACAACGCCGAGCACCAGCGACAGCATGCTCAGTATCAACAGCACCACAACAGCGCTCATAAAGGTACCGATATGCCCGCCTGACAGCCGTCCGCCGTTGGCAAGTTCGATGATGGTTATCACTGTCACAATCGAACCAAAAAGAATAAGCAGCACGCTTGTGACCTTAAGCAGATTTTTTCCCGCATGCACAGAAAACACCTCCACATTTGTATTCATGCTTATTATGTCCTTTGCGCTGCAGAATGTTGTACTCATGTTTTGTTATTAAATGCACAAAAAAACAGGACGGACATGAAGCTTATCACGCCGTCCTGTTTCTATATAATCATTCTTATGCAGCTACAGGTTTGTCAGCTGACTTTTCTGGAATAAATGCCAGTATCGCACCAACAATGAATAATATCGATGCAATAAATCCAACACCGGTGAAGAAGCTCGGTATAGCCGCAACGATCATAAAGATTCCGGCCAACACTCCTTTTTTCTTTGCCAACGCACCGCCAATAATACCTAGTATTGCTCCAACTATGCTAAATATACCAATAAGGGTTGCTCCAGTGGCTACAGTCCTTCCTGCGTCAGACAATGTGACATCAACATCAACTTCCCAACCCATGTCCTCAAGCTCTGATGACACTTCATCAAGATAGTTAGTGCCATAGTTAATCAACGCGCCACTAAGCATAAAGATTATTCCAAAAATAATGGCCAATACACCAGCAATAATTCCCAGTACAAGACTAGCAGTTTTCATGAAATCCCTCCTATTAATTGGATTAATACTTTAAATTTATACTATCAGATATAAACTTGTTCGTCAACTGAACAATCAAAAATGATACAAAAAAGACCGCATTTTGTCATAGTTTTAATACGGTCTTTGTTTATTCTTTACACGCCCGCTGTTTATGCCGTTATCTCTTTTCCCATAAAGATAATCGCGAGCACGCCCGGGCCGGTATGGCATCCGATGACGGGGCCGATGTCCTGTATGATGATATCCTTGAATGGCACGTTTTCTTCAATCAGTGCTTTGAGCTTTTGCGCACCTTCCATGTTATCCGCATGCAATACATATGCCGTTTGCTCCTCCGGCTGCTGCACGTTCTGCTGTATCACATCCAGGAAAAAGCGCAGTATCTTCTTTGAGCCCTTCACCTTATCAGCCGGTACGATCTTGCCTTCCTGATTGATTTTGAGTATCGGCTTCACATCGAGTATCGTGCCGATGGCCGCCGCGGCTCCCGATAGCCTGCCGCCTCTTTTGAGATAATTCAGATCATCCACTGAGAACCACGCGTGTGCGCGATGACGGTTTTGCAGCACCCAATCTTTGATCTCATCGAACGACTTGCCTTGATCCTTAAGCGCCTGCGCGCCCATAACGATGATGCCGGCCCCCATCGATATGCGCAACGTATCCACAACATCAATACGCGCATCCGGGTATTCCTCCGCCACCTCGTTGCGCGCCATCACCGCGAGATCATGATGTCCCGATAATGCCGATGAAAACGAGAGGTAAAGCACATCTTTGCCCTGCTTGACGATATCACGGAAAAATTCAGCGATATCCGCAGGCGGACGTGTGGATGTAATGGCCTCGGCTCCCGCTGCAATCTCCTTGTAAAAACCGATGATATCCGTGTCTCTGCCAAGATCGAACAGACGCTCCTGTCCGTTCACAGTATACGGCATCAGAAAAACGGGCATGTTGTAGCTATCGGCAAACGAAAGCGGTATTTCGGTATCTGAATCCGTGGCAATGATAAAGTCGCGCATGATAATTTCCTCCTGATAAAATATGATGGTATTAGGCCAAAAGAATTGAGTCTACTGCTGATTCTATCATTCATTCGCATTTTTTACAAGCCGGACAAAAAACGCAACGCCTTCACACAGCGAGTCGACATGCACACGTTCTCCCGCGGCGTGAATTGTTGATAAGTCTTCACTGACAGAGCGAAACGGAATGAACCGGTAAATGCCATCGGCTATCGGCGCGTACCAGCGCGAATCCGTGGCGGCCACCATCAAATAGGGTGTCACCACGCAATCGGAAAAGACTTGCGCTATCGTGCCTGCTACCACTTGGTACGCATCGCTGCGTGTGCTGGACACATCGGAGGGCTCATATGCTTGTATGATCTGCACAATGATGTGCTTGCCAACGGTTTTTCTGATGTGCTTTAACAGCTTTTCCACCGAATCGTCCGGTGATATACGAAAATTAACGATCGCTTCGGCACGCTCAGCAAGCACATTGGGTGCCGATGAGCCTGTCAGCATCGTGGGTGCGGCAGTGGTGCGCACCATGGCCGAACCCGTAGGCCCCGCGCCAAGCCCTGCAAGCAGCAGCGGCTTCGTGATAAACAAATTGGCCGCGATCACATTCAGCGGGAATTTCAAATGTCCGCCCACCGCATCCATCATATTCTTCAATGGCTCGTTAAGTGTGGGTTTCATGCGCTTCTTTTCGAGCGCCGTGATGGCAGCGGCCAGTGCCCCCACCGCAGTCTGCCTTGGCGGCCGCGATGCATGTCCGCCTGATGATTCGGCGATTAAGCGCAAGTCCGCATAACCCTTCTCGCAGATGCCGATTGTGGCGATTTTGGCTTTGATACCCATCGGTGCGCCGTCCATCACCACGCCGCCCTCATCAATCACAAAATCGAGCGACACGCCTTCTTTTATCAAATGTGCGACGATTTTTTGGGCACCCATCTCGCCCATGCTCTCCTCATCATGGCCGATGGCGATGTAGATATCACGCGAGGGCTCAAAGCCCTGTTCAAGCAAATGTTCCACACTCTCGAGTATGGCGGCGAGCTGCCCCTTCATATCAAGCGCGCCGCGCCCCCATACATAGCCTTGCTCCACAGCACCCGAAAAAGGTGGGTATGCCCACTTGTCGGCGGTGCGATCATCAGCCGGCACAACATCCATATGGGCCATCATCAAATACGGCTTTTTATCCGAGCCTGTGCCCGTCCACTTGTAAAGCAGGCTGTATGCGTTGATGACCTTCTTGTGAAGCGTTTTGTGCAACAGCGGGTACGTTTTCTCGATATAACGATGAAGGCCAAGGAATGCTTCGCTGTCGATGCCGTCCTCCGTGGCGGATGTGATCGTTTGAAAGCGAATCATGCCCGATAAATTCTGAGCGATCATGTTTTTATCGAGTGCAATCGGTTCTGGCGGCTTGCCATCCGCTTTTTGCGGACGTTTGTATATTGTGTTGACGCTCATCACGGCAATCAGCAGCGCCAGCAGCGCGAGCAAGGCGTAGACGAAAATCATATCCGGCTCCTATATCATGTTTTTCTTGTACATCATCCGCGCAATCAGCACGGCGGCCACAGACATCGCCGGAATCAGTATGCCCGCAATGCCGTATGTGGATGGCAGCAGCAGGAATATAGCCACCATCAGCAGCGTTGGACCGACGGCGATCTTCCAGCTTTTCGCCAGGAAAACCACGCCGAGTGCACCGAACAATGCGGGCACCACATAGCCGTCTGCAAGGTCGAACACCTTCGAGAGCATCGGGTCCGCGTTGATCCATTGTGTGATGGGTATCACCAGCAACAGGCCGATCACCAGTATCAGATTGGTGACAATGGTGGACACCGCCACGGCGATTGTGGATAGCACCTCACCTTCCTCTGAAGCTGGGTTCACGCCCGCTTTTTTGAGCGTGACCTGCGCGGCTGGCAGCTTCATGTTGAGCAGGTTGCCTGTGACAAAAGCTAAGTATGTACCGCCCGAGCCCAGCATCGGCGAATAGTTGAACACTTCAATCAGACCAATGGCCCAGTACATCGGCAGTATGGCAATGGCGCCTTTGAGCAGTGCCGTCCAATCGGGCAGCACGCCGTACATCAGACAGAACAGCAGCGGCACGGCAATGATCAGCAGCAGCGCGGCAGCCGTCCATATGCGCCCTATACGGTGCGTCATCGACGCGTAATCAATCATCTGTCCCTTTTTCATGATGCGCACCTCCTAAAACAGTCCGTGGAAAACCACGGACAGCGCCACAGCGCCGATCATCGAAACAGGCAGCGCGAAATTTTCGAGCCACTTGGCTTTCAGAAGCTTAATCAGCAGACCAAAAATCAGCATCAGCACAGCACCTGAAACAAGTGTAAGAAACTGCGTTTCGCCGTTGATGATGCCCCCTGCATGAAAGCCTGAAAACGCTGCGATGCCTTTGGCGACAAACTGACCGCCCATCACGGCGATGATACCCATAAACAACGCATCAATCAGTATCTTTGACCATTTGGGATTGCGCTCACCGATCTGCGCGATTTTGGTTTGATATTTCTTGAACCCGATCAGATTGAACAGCGGCCCACTGATAATACCCATTGTCATCACCCACATGATGGCCGCGTATACGCTGATTGTGATGCCTGTATCCGCCGCTTTTGCCACAGCGCCCGCAGCCATCGTCTCATACGACATTGAGCCGATCACCGACAAGCGTATCCACGAGAACGGCGCGCCGATCGTAGCGGCCAGCGTGATCATCGCGATGACGATAGGTACCGACGGCACGATGGAAAAAGCCGCACTGGATATGGCCGCATCCTTCATTACTTTGGTTGCGATGCCAAGCTGTTTGCCGCGCCGCACCGCGCGTACCAGAAAATAGACTGATTGCGCCATCACAAAAAAAGCGATGAACGCTCCGATGATATACAAATAATTGCTTTCCGTGAAATCCAAGATCATCCCCCCTTGTTATATAATTAAAATGAGCGTGACATATTTGATTAATTATACACCCTTTTTTGTAACTGTGGCAACAAAGCGTATTGTCACGTTAGAACGGCACAAAAAACAGGATAAGCAGATGCTCATCCTGTTTTTGTGTTTTTGCTTTGATTTATGTTTAATACATTCCCGGCATACCGCCGCCGCCGCCACCTGGCATTGCGGGCGGATTCTCTTCGGGTATATCCGTCACGATGCTTTCTGTTGTCAGCAGCATCGAAGCGATAGAGGCCGCATTCTGCAGCGCACTGCGCGTGACCTTTGTCGGATCGATGATGCCTTTTGACACCAGATCACCGTATTCGTTCTTAGCCGCGTCGTAACCAAAGTTGACGTCATTCTTGGCCTTGATCTTATCGACGATTACGCTGCCTTCAAGACCGGCGTTGCTCGCAATCTGACGCAGCGGCTCTTCAAGCGCGCGCAGCACAATCTTCATGCCTGTCTTGATGTCGCCCTCGGCGCTCTCGATTGCCTTTGCAACCGCATTGGCCGCATGCAGCAGCGCGATACCGCCGCCCGGCACGATGCCTTCCTCGACTGCCGCGCGTGTTGCCGCGAGCGCGTCTTCGATGCGCATCTTGCTTTCCTTCATCTCGGTTTCTGTCGCTGCGCCAACCTGTATCACAGCCACGCCGCCAGCGAGCTTCGCCAAACGCTCCTGAAGCTTCTCACGGTCGTAATCAGACGTTGTCTCTTCAATCTGGGCTTTGATCGAGTTGATGCGTGCCTTGATCTCGGACGGGTCTCCCGCACCTTCGACAATGGTGGTGTTCTCTTTATCAACCTTGATCTGGCGCGCTTTACCCAGCATATCCATCGTGGCTTCCTTAAGCTCGATGCCGATTTCCTCGGAGATCACCTGACCGCCTGTTAAAATCGCAATGTCCTGAAGCATCGCTTTGCGTCTGTCGCCAAAGCCGGGTGCTTTGACAGCCACACATGTGAATGTACCGCGCAGCTTGTTGACAACCAGCGTTGCCAGCGCTTCACCCTCAACCTCTTCGGCGATGATGAGCATCTTTTTACCCTGCTGAACAACCTGCTCGAGTATCGGCAGAATCTCCTGCACATTGGATATCTTTTTGTCTGTGATCAGAATCAGCGGATCATCAAGAACGGCCTCCATCTTATCGGGATCGGTCACCATGTAGGCCGACGCATAGCCGCGATCGAACTGCATGCCTTCCACGATCGAGAGCTCTGTCATCATCGTCTTGCTTTCTTCCACGGTGATAACGCCGTCGTTGCCAACCTTCTCCATCGCTTCCGCGATCAGCTTGCCGATCTCTTCGTCGCTGGCTGATATGGATGCCACCTGCGCAATAGCCGTTGTGCCGGAGATGGGGTTGGATATATCCTTCAAGCCATTCACCGAAATTTCGGTGGCCTTGAGTATACCTTTTTTGATGCCCATCGGATTGGCACCTGCCGCCACGTTCTTCAAGCCCTCGCGGATGATGGCCTGTGCGAGCAGCGTTGCCGTGGTTGTGCCGTCACCGGCGACATCGTTGGTCTTTGTCGCCACTTCTTTAACGAGCTGAGCACCCATGTTCTCAAACGGGTCTTCAAGCTCGATTTCTTTCGCAATGGTCACACCGTCATTCGTAATCACAGGTGAACCGTATTTTTTGTCGAGCACAACGTTTCTGCCCTTGGGGCCAAGTGTCACTTTAACGGTATTGGCAAGCTGATTCACGCCCGCTTCGAGCATGCGTCTTGCTTCTTCGCCGTATTTAATCTGTTTTGCCATGATCATTCCTCCTTTATTCGTCGGTTATTCCACTGTTGCCAGCAGATCGCTTTGACGCACGATGATGTATTCTTCGCCGTCTACCTTGACTTCCGTGCCTGCATATTTCGAGTACAGCACCTTTTGGCCCGGCTTGACGCTCATCACAACTTCCTTGCCGTCAACCATGCCGCCGGGTCCCACCGCAACAACCTCTGCCGTCTGCGGTTTTTCCTTCGCACTGCCCGTCAAAACGATGCCGCTCTTTGTTGTCTCTTCGCTTTCAAGACTCTTGATTACAACTCTGTCGCCCAATGGTTTTATGGACATCATATAAACCTCCTCATAATTGATGTTTATTAAAGAATACTATTTGGTTTGTTAGCACTCACCATAAACGAGTGCTAACAGTGCTAATCATAAACGATAAGAGAAATGATGGCAAACGTCAATAATCATCAAATACGTTTATTATTACGTATTATCATAAAATATCGCTTTCGTTGTCTTCATATCTAGAAGAATCTCTGTAATGCATCACTTTATAATTGATGAAAATTTTTTGTGATTTAAGAGCAGGAGTTTTTGTTTGACATGTGGAATTAAAAATTTACGAACGCATATGAGCCGCTGTGGTAACTATTTTGCGGCTTTGGAGCGATAGTCATTTTCTTTGTTTGTGACCAAGCGACGTGGTTTATATACAAAATAGCATTTCTTTTATTTTATTTTGTGGGTCAAGAGGCACTTATTAATTTCTAGGCGCAGCTTTTGCGCAGTTTAGGAGTCTTTAAGCATGGACAAATGGGACAAGCGTTTTATGGATTTGACTGAGACTATTTCCAAATGGTCCAGCTGCTACAAGGAAAACCGCAGCATCGGCGCCGTTATCGTCAAGAACAAGCGGATACTGACCACCGGTTACAATGGCGCTCCCTCCGGCGTGAAAAGCTGCAAGGAGAAGGGCGAGTGCCTGCGCAACAATCTTGGCATCGAATCGGGCAAGCAGCACGAACTTTGCTACGCGATACACGCTGAGCAAAATGCCATCATTCAAGCCGCCAAGCTGGGCGTGAGCATCGAGGGCGCAACGCTCTACTGTACGCATCAGCCGTGTGTCATCTGCTCGAAAATGATCGTTAATGCCGGTATCACGCGCGTTGTGTATGCAAAGCCATATCCCGACGCATTTTCTCAGGAAATTTTCAAGGAAGCCGGCGTTAAGCTGATACGATACAAAGGATAGCCGCCGTAATTTTGCTTCTTTCTATTGATAACAAAGCATGTTTGGAGTAATATAATGTGGTGTAGCGCTTATGATACACCACATTTTGTGATGAACAAAGGGGAGATTATATGGCCAGGGAATACAGCGCCAAAGACATACAGGTACTCGAAGGGCTTGATGCTGTTCGCAAACGCCCCGGCATGTATGTGGGCTCCACGGGCCAAAAGGGTCTGCACCATTTGCTGTGGGAAATTGTGGACAACGCGGTGGACGAGGCTGCCAATGGCTTTGCCGACCGCATCAGCGTCACGCTGCACGCAGACAATTCGGTCACAGTTGAAGACAACGGACGCGGCATTCCGGTGGGGCTTCATCCGGAGCTTAAGGTTTCCGGCGTTGAGGTGGTTTTTACACAGCTGCACGCAGGCGGCAAGTTTAGCAGCGATTCGTATACATACGCGGGCGGGCTGCATGGCGTTGGCGCTTCTGTCGTCAACGCACTCTCCAAATGGCTTGTGGCCAGGGTTTACGTGAATGGCAAAGAGTACGAGCAGCGTTTCGAGAGCAAAATGAAAAACGGCAAGATCGAAAGCGGACGGCCGGTTTCCACACTTAAATCCATCGGCCCCTCAAAAGCGCGCGGCAGTAATATCACATTTTTGCCCGACGAGCGCGTATTTGAGACCATTGCGATGAATTTTGACACCGTGGCTTCGCATCTGCGCGTCATATCTTTTTTGGGCAAGGGCATCAAGATAACGCTGACAGACGAGCGCGTGATTAAGGATGGAAAACCCAAAAAAGAGACATTTGATTATAAAGGCGGCATCATCGACTTCGTACAATACCTCAATACCGATAAAACTGTGCTGCATAAATCTCCGATTTTTTTGGATGGCGGACGCGGTGACATACGCGTCGAGATCGCGCTGCAATACAACGACACATACAACGAGAACATACTCTCGTTCGTCAACAACATTCAAACAGCGGACGGCGGCACGCATGTGTCGGGCTTCAAGGCCGCGCATACCAAGGTGATGAACGAATATGCCCGCTCGGCGGGGCTGCTCAAGGAGAGCGATGCCAATCTTGCGGGTGACGATTACCGCGAGGGGCTTTGCGCGGTCATCAATGTGCGCATGAAGGATGCGCAGTTTGAAGGACAGACCAAAACAAAGCTTGGCAACACAGATGTCAAAACAGTGGTGGAAAGCATCGTGCAGGACAAGCTCTCGCTGTTTTTTGCGGACCTTAATAACACCGCGATATCCACCGAGCTTGTGGGCAAGGCCGTCAAGGCGGCCAAGGCCAGAGAGGCCGCATCCAAGGCCAAGAGGCTCGAGCGCCAGCGCAGCAAGCTGGAGGGCGCGCCGCTTGTGGGCAAGCTTTCAAGCTGCTCGGGCCGCGATGCCAGCAAAAACGAGCTGTTTATCGTGGAGGGTGACAGCGCGGGCGGCAGCGCCAAGCAGGGGCGCGACCGGCGGTTTCAGGCGATACTGCCGCTGAGGGGCAAGCCGCTGAATGTTGAGAAAAAGCGTCTGGATCAGGTGATCGAGAATGACGAATTCCGCTCGATCATCACCGCACTTGGCACCGGCTTTGACGGCGTTTTTGAGGAGAGCGATTTAAAATACCACAAGGTGATCATACTCGCCGACGCGGATCAGGACGGCGCACACATCCGCGCGATACTGCTCACATTCTTCTACCGCTATTTCCGTGATCTGTTAACGGCGGGCCATATCTATATCGGGCGGCCGCCGCTGTACCGCGTTCACAAGGGCTCAAAGTCGGTCTATGCTTACAGCGACTCTGAGCTCAAAGCCGCTCAGAATGAGTTTGGGCGTGATGCCAACGTACAGCGCTATAAGGGGCTTGGTGAAATGAATCCCGAGCAGCTTTGGGAAACCACGATGGATCCGTCAAGGCGCAAGCTATTTCGCGTCGAGCTTGACGACGCAGCCGAAGCCGAGAGGCTGGTCACGCTGCTGATGGGCGACAAGCCCGAGCCGCGCAAGCTCTATATTTCCGAACACGCCAATTTCAACAAAGAAGACAGTTTCTATAAGGAGAAGGTATCCACGCATGGCTGAAAAAAACGACGTACTCGCCAATGAGATCACACCCGTTTCGATGAGCGGCATGATGCACGATTCAATGATACCGTTTGCCGAATACGTGATCATGGACAGAGCGCTGCCGCGCGTGGAAGACGGTCTCAAGCCGGTGCAGCGCCGCATACTCTACACGATGATGGAGCTGGGGCTTTTGCCCGATAAGCCGCACAGAAAATCGGCCAGAATCGTCGGAGATACACTCGGCAAATACCATCCCCATGGTGATAAAGCGGTGTACGACGCCATGGTGCGCATGGCACAGGATTTTGTGATGCGCGCACCGCTGGTCTCGGGACATGGCAATTTTGGCAGCATGGACGGTGACAGCGCTGCCGCGATGCGTTACACTGAGGCACGTCTCTCCCCCATTGCAATGGAAATGCTCGCGCACATCGAGAAGGATACAGTGCGCTTCTCTTTCAATTTTGACGACACGCTCAAAGAACCCGAAATGCTGCCCGCGCGTTATCCCAACCTGCTTGTCAACGGGGCGGCTGGTATTGCCGTTGGGCTTGCGACCAATATACCGCCGCATAATCTTGGCGAGGTCATCGATGGCGTAATTGCGCGTATCAAAAATCCAAAGCTTTCGATTGATGAGCTGATGACGCTGATACCCGGTCCGGATTTTCCCACAGGCGGCTATTTGCTTGGGCTTGAAGGGCTGCGCGAAGCCTACAGCACAGGGCGAGGCAAGGTTGTGGTGCGTGCCAAAACGAGCATCGAAAAGGGAACCGGCGGAAAGTCTTTGATCGTCATCACGCAGATGCCTTATCAGGTCAACAAGGCGGCTATGCTTGAGAAGATTCTGGCTGTCACCGAACAAAAAAAGGATATGTTCGCGGGCATTGCCGATATTCGTGATGAATCCGACCGCAGCGGTATACGGGCCGTTATTGAGGTGCGCAAGGATTACGATCCCAAAAAGATACTCAATTGCTTATACAAGTATTCGGACATGCAAACCACATTCGGTATCAACATGGTCTGTATAGCCGACGGACAACCGCGGCAGCTTGGGCTGATGCAGATCATCGACCACTACATTCGTTTTCAAAAGGAAATCGTTACGCGGCGAACAGAATATGACCTCGAAAAGGCGCGGCAGCGCGCGCATATACTGGAAGGGCTGATCATTGCCGTACAGAACATCGATGAGGTCATCCGCATCATCCGCGGCTCTTCCTCGCCCAGACAGGCGCGTGACAGATTGATGGCGCGTTTTGAGCTCACGCAGATACAGGCGCAGGCGATACTCGATATGCGTTTGGCGCGTTTAACGGCGCTGGAAATAGAGGCGCTGGAAAAAGAATATGCATTTTTGCTTGAGACGATAGCGCGGCTTGAAGAGATATTGGCATCGCCGCGCAAGCTGATGAACGTAATCATCCACGAGCTTGAGTCGATCAGCCAAAAATACGGCGATGCGCGCCGCACTCAGATACTCGAACTAAACCACGAAATCGAAATCGATGAGAACGAATACAAAACCGTTGAGGAATGTGTCATTATTCTCTCCGCAGGCGGTTTTCTCAAGCGCGTTGCGCAAAAATCATTTCAGAAATCGGCAATTGGCGATAATGACAATGTGCGCAGCATCGTGCAGTCGGCCACAGACAGGCGCTTGCAGATATTCACCAGCCTTGGCAGCTTGTATACGCTTTCCGCCACCGATATCCCCGACGGCAAGCCGCGCGACAAGGGCAAGCCACTCTCGGCGATACTCGCCGGTGTCGATGCGGATGAGCAGATCATCGGGCTGTTTTCTGTTTCCGAATACAAGGACGCGTCTGTGTTTTTCGTCACACAGCGCGGCATGATCAAGCGCACCAAGCTTGAGGAATACGATGTACGCAACAAGAGAATCGTGGCCTGCGGCCTTGCCGAGGGCGACAATATCATATCGGTATCTGTGCAGCAAGGCGAAAGCGATTGGCTTGCCATCAGCCGAAGCGGCATGGCCATTCGTTTCTCTTCAGAAGAGGTATCAGCCATGGGACGTGCCGCAAAGGGCGTTAAAGCCATGCAGATCGGCAAAGACGACTGTGTGGTGATGGCCTGTGCTGTGGATAATCAGGATGAGGTAGCCCTGTTTACCGATCTTGGGTATGCCAAACTCACGAAGATGTATTGCTTTGAAGCACAGCGGCGCGGCGGCAAGGGCGTGAAGGCCGTATCGCTGCTTAAGAACGGCGCAAACGGCAGCTGCATTGCGGCCGCACTTTGTGTATCAGAGCCATGCGGCATATTAGTCACGCTCAAATCGGGCCAGACGTTTACGCTCTCTTCACAAGAACTGCAGCGTTCGGACAGAAACGGCAGAGGAAGCTGTGCCGTGATGGCGGTGATGGGAGACGCGGTGACATGCGCGTGGCGCGCGCAGCTGTCATGATATTGCTGTGATTATGCAAACAGCCGCTCATAAGAGCGGCTGTTTTAGTGTGGGAATAATATCTCTTGCTCAGCGTTTGATCTTGTAACTGTATTTGGGCTTGCGCCGCGTCATGCGGCGTCTGTTGGTTTTGTTGGCTGTCATCAGGCGAATCACAAGGAATATAACGAGCCCGCCGGGGATCAGCAGCCAGAGCCAAATCAACATGTTGTCCTGTGTGCTCGGAATCAATTCGGGCGGCACCGGCTTCATCTCGGTGACCATCGGCCCTTCATCCCCCGCTTGATCCGACCCTATTTCATAAACATCCCGCTCAGCGATCAGATTACCCTGATAGATAATATCGCCCGTCTTGGCGCTCTTGTATGTGACAGTGCCCAGCAGATCGCCTTTATGCACGGGCGCCATGACGGAGCCTTCCGATGCCCATTCCACAGATGTTCTGATGGTGTCGGTTCCGTTTTGCAGCCCCCGCTCCACCGTCTTAGAAATTGTCACAAAAATACCTTCTTCAGGCTCCTCAAAGCCGAGCCTGCCGCCGCCCATATCGGTTAATGCGTGATTTTCAACCTGTACCGTCACAGGCGGTACATCTTTAAGGAGCGTATCCAAATCTTTGGTGACAAAATTATCGAACCCGAACTCGAGCAGCGAGGTTGCCACCGGCCATCTGTCGAGCCCATCCTTTGAGTCGTCCTTATAAACGAGGCAAACAAGCTCCATGCCATCTTTTTTGGCCGTTGCCACAAGGCAGTTGCCTGCGGCATTGGTAAACCCCGTTTTCATGCCTGTGGCATAAGGATAATTTGCACCTCTGTCATCACGTAGAAGACGGTTGGTGGTGTTGATTGTTCGTGCTTTCTTTTTCTTGTTGTTCGCAGGTATCTCAAACGATGCGTAGCCCACGATCTCCATGAAGGTTGCATTCTTCATGGCATACATCGCAAGCTTGGCCATATCCTGAGCAGTGGTCACATTGTTTGTCTGCACCTCGTCAACTTCAGGCCCTGGCAGACCGTTTGGATTAACAAAATGCGTGTTCGACATGCCGATTTCTCTGGCCTTGGCGTTCATCATGTCCACAAAGCCATCGACCGATCCGCCAATATGCTCCGCAATGGCCACGGCGGCATCGTTGCCCGAGCACATCATCAGTCCGATGAGCATATCGCTGAACACAACCTCTTCGCCCTCCACAAGATCGAATGTTGACCCGCCAACTCGAGCCGCAGCGCGTGACACCACAACTGTTGAGGAAAGGTTTCCGTATTCAAGCCCAAGCAGGCATGTCATGATCTTGGTTGTGCTTGCCGGTACGATCTCTTGGTCTGCATTTTTTGCATACAGCACTGCGCCGGATTTGGCATCCATCAGTATCACCGCATACGGTTTGACTTCTTCTTCGTACGTCGGTGCGGCCAGCGCTATCTGAGCGAACATTAAAAAAGCTGTAAGCAGTATAATAATGACTGATAGCGTTTTCTTCAAGTTAATACTCATCTCCCCGTCACCCATGTCACATGTGTTGAGTCACAATATGCACAAGTATAACAGTTTTTTAACATCTTGTACATAGTCTCATAACATATCGCGAACTATACTACACCGCTATTTTGCGCTTGTCAAATGCCATAGTCGATTGTCGCATTACAATTTGATTTGTTGTCGCATTCTGTCGGCATTGTCGAATTGATTATTTGCATGTATAATAAATGAAATTACAGTTAACGGAAAGGCAACAATGGCACAATGACAATTAAACTTATCGCAATCGATATCGACGACACACTGCTTAACGATGAACTTATCATCACGCCGCGCGTAAAGCTGGCGGTGCAAAAGGCGACAGATAAAGGCGTATATGTGGTGCTTTGCACGGGTAGAACTAGAAAGGGTGCGATGCGCTTTTATGAAGAGCTTAGTCTTGATACGCCAATGATCACGTCGGGCGGCGCGGAAATATACGATGCGAATGGCAATTTAATGCATTCACGTCCGGTTGATCCGGCTCTTGTCAAAAAGCTATTAGATTATGCGTACAATCACGGCGTACACGCGCAGGTTTATATCAACGGAGAATTGGTGTATCGCGAAAAAAATGCGTATTCGGATCGTTATGAAATCTCTTATGGCCATCCGGGTATAGTGATGCGTGACATCATGCAGCAGGAAACCATCGTCACGCCCAAAGTGCTTTTTGTTACTGATCAGGACAGTATAGACACTATTCAACAGGAAACAAAGCGTCTCTTCCCCGGCCTGACGATTGTGCGTTCAAAGCCCGACTATCTGGAGTTCGCGTCAGCCGAAGTCAGTAAAGGCGAAGCGCTTGCGTTTCTGGCGGATCATTACCATTTGCAAAGACATGAAATTATTGCCGTCGGCGACTCACAGATCGACATACCGATGATACGCTATGCGGGTCTTGGCATCGCTGTTGCCAACGCCGCGCCCGATGTCAAGAAGGCCGCGGACTTAATCTGCCCATCCAACAAGGAGGACGGCATCGCCTATGTCATCGAAAAATACATACTGGAGGCCAGCGCATGAAAGCGAAACTGAAAATTGACGATATGGTGCGCGATTTGAATCTGAACATCATATTCAAAGGCGATGTTGAGTCCATCGATATCGACACTTCGGATTTGAATCGTCCCGGTCTGCAAATGGCAGGATTCTTTGAATACTTCGCCGTCAATCGTCTTCAGCTTTTTGGTATGGTCGAGATGAACTATCTGCAAAACCTTGATCCGATTATCAAACAAGAGCGGCTCGATCAGTTCTTTGCCAGCAAAGTACCGTGCGTACTGATCGGCCGAAACTTAACGCCACCTCCCGAGATGGTGGAAGCGGCCAAAAAGCACAACACACCGATTTTGATGTCCGGCCTGACAACAACGAAATTGAGCCACCGCACCACCATATATTTGGACCGTGTGCTCGCGCCAAGCATATCGCGCCACGCGGGCCTGATGGACGTATATGGCGTCGGCATCATGCTGATGGGCGACTCGGGCGTCGGCAAAAGCGAGACGGCACTTGAGCTTGTCAAGCGCAGCCACCGCCTTGTTGCTGATGATGTGGTGGAGATCATTAAGCTATCGGACAATCAGCTTGTGGGCCAGTCGCCCGAGGTCATCCGTCATATGATGGAAATACGCGGCCTTGGCATCATCGATGTGCGCACGCTGTACGGTGTGGGTGCCGTGCTTGTGGAAAAATCGATCGAGCTGGCCGTGAATCTTGAGCTGGGTGATCCGATGAACATCGACCGTTTAGGGCTCTATCAGGAGTTCATCACACTGCTTGGCGTTAAGGTGCCGATCATCACGATTCCCGTCAGACCCGGCCGTAACCTTGCTATCATTATCGAAGTGGCTGCGATGAACTTTCGTCTTAAAAGCATGGGGCATATCACGGCCGAACAACTTGACAACAAGCTGCTCAGCATCATCGCGCCCGACAGCACGAAAAACAGCTGAGGGCCTTGCCATCGCGTGATGCGTATCGCGTCTGTCATGAAACAGAGATAAACAAAGTATAAATAGGCAAGGGGTGCCGCTGTGAAGCCTTTTGCTTATTTTTTATGCGCATTGTGTCTGCTGCTGATATTGATATCGCCGGTGCTTATACTCTCGTTCTACGAGAAGCTGCCGGAGCCTGAGACGTACAGCGGTATACTGTCGCTGTGGCATATTTCCGGTTGGCGCACAGGCGGTTCGTCAGGCGCGGCGTTTTTGCAAAAGCATGTGGCGCGATTTGAAGCGCAAAACCCGCGTGTATTCATCGAACAAACGAACTTGACCTTTGAAGAAGCAACTGCGGCAATCGCAGACGGGCAGATGCCCGATATCATCTCATACCCTTACGGCACAAATCTTGATCTGGATTTTTCGCCACTGCCGCCTATACCAGACAGTGTGCTGAATTTGAACGAATCCGCCTATCCGTATATGTGCGGCGGTTATGTGATACTGGTCAATACCGATTTGCTCATCGAGCACGGCATTGATGTTTATGAAGGCTGGGGGCTGCGGCCTGAGCCGCTGCTGGAGGCCGCAGGGCTGGGCCTGTGCTTTGACAGCGAGGCAGGCTATAGTGCGTTGCCTGCGCTGGCTCTGCACGCCTATCCGCCCGCTCAGCGCCCGATTATATCCACCTTTGGCGAGCCCGAGCCGCCCGACGCGGCGTTGGCGCTTGGCAATGCATGGCAAACGGGATTGGATGTTTTCTGCGAAGGCAAAACGGCTGTGCTGATTGCATCGCACCGGCAGCTTTTCGAGGCGCAGCAGCGATACCAGCAGGGCGAGGCACCCGGATTTTCGGCTTACGCCATCGGCGGATACACAGATATGGTGCAAATGATCGGCATCACAATGCAGCAAAGCAAGTCAAAGCAAAAAGCGTGTGAAGATTTTGCGTCGATGCTGCTTGATTCCAGCGCGCAAAACAAACTGGAGGCACTGGGCGTAATACCCATAATCAGCGGACTTAACATTTATACTGAAAACGAATGCCTGCGCGCCGTATACACACAGATATGCGAAAATGCGTCCGTTGGCGAGCCTGACGCACTGGAATTGCTGCAAAGTCTGGCGATGGACGCACTTGGCGGGAGCGAAAAGTCTCTCAAAAAGCTGCGGCAGCTTTTGCGCGCAGCTTAAGCCTCCACCGTGTGCCCCTGCTGCTCAAGCGCTTGTATGGCCTTATCCAAGCTGTGCTGCTTAACCAGCAGATAGTCTGTCTCGTATGTGGACAGCGCGAATATGCTCACGCCCGCGTGTGCCAGCGCACCCGCAAGAGAGGCCAGTATACCGACCAGCGAAAAATCCAGCGGACCCTGCACCTTAAGCGCCCGCCAGTCAGTCTCTGCTTTGCATCCGCTTGGCCTCTTGTCTTGCTCACAAACCAGGGAGACCTCTCCCCCGCTTATCGTCAGCGAGACGAGCTCTCCGTCGGGCAGATAAGGCTTTTCCAGTGCACATACCGCAAAGCGCTGTTTAAGTAAAATCAATTTCATCGCGCGCAATTTGGCATCAGACATTGAGCCAGACACCTTTTTTGTTTGATTCATACGCTTTTTGCATCACATGCTGAATGTACGCGCCGTCGTTCAGATTCGGCCTGCCAGATGTGCCGCTGTGAACGGCCTCGAGAAAGCAGTAGACGCTGTGCACATGCGCGCGCAGCCATCCGCCCGCCAGCTTGGGCGACGGGAAGCTGCCGCCCGGCTTCTCATAGCGCTGTACCGCTTCGATTTTGGTGAAGCCGCAATAACCGCCCAAAGGCTTGTCCATGGCTGTCGCATCGTAAAACCAGACCCAGTTCGGATCCATCAGGTCGAATTTAAGCGCCCCTTTTTCACCGAATATCTCAACGATAAATTCATCATTTGTGCCTGTGGCAATTTTGGAGACATTGAGGGTACCCATTGCACCGCACGCCATCTGTGCGACAATGTACGCCGCGTCCTCCACCTGCACGCTGCATGCGCGGCCCTTATCATCACGCCGCATCTCATGCGCGATCTGTGTTTTGGCAAACAACGCTTTGTAATCGCCAATCAGATAATAAAGCATATCGAGCACATGAGAGCCCATATCAAAAAGCACACCGCCGCACGCCACAGCCTTCTCGCATTTCCAGTCAAATGTCTTATTGCTGTCCGCGTTTCCCGAATGCTGGTATGAGGCATGAAATGAAAGTATGCGTCCAAGCCGCCCTTCATCGATGATTTGACGCGCACGCATCACCGCTGCGAAAAAACGGTTGTGGAACACGATACGGTGACAGATGTCGCTGCCCTCAAGCGCACTGACAATGCGCTGCGCTTCGTCTTCGTTCGCGGCCAGCGGTTTCTCGCAATAGATGTGCATGCCGCGTTCTGCCGCTTTGAGCACGCATTGCATGTGCTGTGCGTTGGGCAAGCAAATGCTGACAGCATCGATATCGTCTCGTTGCCAAATCTGCTCCAGATCGTCCGTGGCAAATTCAAATCCGTATTCATCTTTTGCCTGCTGTGCCGCCGCCAATGTGCGGTTATATACAGCCGTCAGCTTTGGCCGGTAAGCCAAGCCGCCGTAGTAAAAAGGCAGCACTGTGTACGCATACGCATGCACCTTGCCGATAAAGCCCATACCCAAAACCGCGATGTTGACTTGTTTCATGCTGTTTCCTCTTAATCTTATGTCTATCCCATTTGCACAGTGACACGATGTGTTTTGCCGTCCTCAAATGCGGGGATTATATGGCCCTGTATCTTCTCGCCATCAACCGTGATTGTTTTGATGCCCTTGCACACATGCGACGGATTTGTCACCTCAATCTGATACACGGCGTTCCGGAATTTCTTGATGAGCGAGAATCCGTCCCAAGAATCGGGTATGCAGGGATGAATGCGTAGCCCCTCAAACACCGCTTCTATGCCCAGTATGTATTTTGTGGCCGCTTGATATGCCCATGACGACGTGCCCGAGAGCCAGCTGTTGCGGCCAAGGCCAAATTGCGGATGCTCGTTAGAAAGAACGTTCTGCGCGTACACATACGGTTCGCATTCATATTCGTCGATGATGTCGTTTTTGGCGATCGGGTTGATTTGGTTGTAATATGCATAGGCTCGGTTCCCGTTGCCGATCATCGTCTCCGCAATCATCACCCATGGGTTGGAATGCAGGAAAATACCGCCGTTTTCTTTGGCGCCCGGCGGATACGTGGTGATGCCGCCCACGACGCGGTCAAAGCCGTCAAAGCCGGGGTAACTGAGCTTGATGCCTTTTGACGTCGCCAACAGCTTTTCCACCGAATCGAGCGCTGTTCTGGCGCGATCAGAAGGTGAAAATCCCGCCAGCACCGTCCACGACTGCGCGTTGGTATAGATTTTGCCCTTCTCATTCTCGTTTGAACCCAGCTTGTTGCCGTTATGATCAAAATAGCGTATATACCATTCGCCGTCCCAGCATTTTTCATTGACGGTTTGCTTCATCGACTGATGATAGTTGCTGTATTTCTTGACAGCTTCATCATCGCCAAGATGCGTCATCAGCTCGATCATCTCCAGCAGCGCCCTGCCGTATAGACACGCATTAAACACCGACTCCGCACCTATTGGCAGGTTCACGGTGTCATTCCAGTCCGCGAAGCCAAGAAGCGGCAAGCCGTTTTGCCCCGTGTTGTCATGAGAAAACTGCACGGCTCTTTTCAAATGCTCGAGCACCGTACCCGCTTCGATGGGTTTATTCTGCTTATCCTTATCGTAGAACGGTATCTGTTTTTCAAGGAACGCCATGTTACCGGTTTCCTTCAAATACGCCGATACCGCCAGCACAATCCACAGGTGGTCGTCACCGTAATAATCTGGCCTATCGTCCATTTCCCGCGAGTCACCCTCTTCGGCGACCAATGTGGCGGGGTTAAACTGGTGCATGGCGTTGCCTGCGCGCCTTTGGGTCATCAGCAGCAGCTCGATCAACTCGCGCCCCTCCTCCGGCATGTGCCCCAAAATGCCCATCACGTCCTGAGAGCTGTCGCGAAAGCCGATACCGCGCGAGCCAAGGCCAAGCTGATAAAGCGAAAGATAACGCGACCAGTTTTTTGTGATGTAGCACTGCCGCGGGTTATGGATGTTCACCATCGTGTTGAAGTTGTCATCCGGCGTTTGAACCGAAAAATGCGACAAATAATCATCCCAGAACGATGCAAGCGATTCAAATGCCTTATCAATATTTTCTTCATTGCGGTAATGATCGATAACTGCTTTTTCCATTTTGATGTCCGCGCATTGCGAAAGCTGCGTGATAACGCGTTTTTGCCCGCCCTGTTTAATTGAACCCAGATGGTGCATCAGTGCCGCGATGTTATCGCCGCGCTGCGCCTCGTAGCTGCTAAGCTCATCTGCAATAAGGCTTTGAGGGCATGCCCATGTGCCGTAACCGTTCGCACCAAGAAATTTTCTTCTGTCCGTTTCAAATGAGTATATCGGCCAATTGGACGTGAAGTAATTGACGGCAGTATCGCGCCTCATAAATGCGTACTGCATGATTGTTTTAAGCCCGCCGTCTTCATGGATGGCTTTGGACTGCATCGTCTGAGGCACCCAGTCATTATTGGTGAACTGCTTCAATGCTTCAAAATGCGAATACTCTATGACCGGTATCACGTCTATCTCCACATCCGTCTCCCGCAGATTGGTGATGCGTATGTCTCGTATCACACGGCCGCTTTTATAAGGCACAAATACGGTCATTTGAGTCCGGATGCCATAAAACTCGGAAACTATTGTGGAATAGCCAAGGCCCACGCGGCACTCGTAGCGATCATACGGATCAAGCGTGGGTACATAGAACGGCGAATACATCTTGTAGCCGCCGTTTTCCTTGATGCGCAGGTAAAGCGTCTCGCCCTTGAAATCCGAATCGGGCATTTGCGGTATATACTTTAATATGCGATTGGTATCGGGATCGCCCTTGCAAATCAGCGAGCCGCCTGTGTGATCCACGAAGCCGCCGAAATCAAGCCCGCCCACATAGTTGATCCACTTCACCGGAAGCTTGGGATCGGTGATGACATATTCTTTGCGTGCGTTATCAAAGTATCCGTATTTCATCTCAAATCTCCTTGCAATATGGGAATCATAAGAACAGGTTGGCTGATACCGGAACATTATAATATAAACTGTTCGCTAATGCAATTTGCCGACACAAAAACGCGCCGGATCACACCGGCGCGCTTGCCATATGCTATTATGAATTTGCGGTTCGTTTGTGCCTTGCCACAGCAAGCGCCAGTGCCAAGAACGCCACGGCAAACCCAAGCTGTATCATAAAATCATTGATTAGGCTTGCATCTTGAATACCCCGGGCCGTACCAAGTTTGTTGATTGCATTGATGTACCAATAAGTAGGCGTAAAGCTGGCAATTTGACGCATCGTTTCACCCAAAAACTCTTGCGGCACAAATGCGCCTGCCAGAAACGAGAGCCCGAGAGATAGCACATTGGCCACAGCCGACTGCACATTGATACTTTTGATCATATATCCCAGTAAAAAGCCGAGGCTGAGGCACACAAGTGTATAAAGCAGCGCGTTAAGCGCAAAGTAAACAAATGTGCTGCTATGGGCTGTGTCGTGATAAAGCAAAAACCCAAATGCGCTCATCGCTGCCCAAACCACCAGCGCAAACACGAGATTGCCCAATGCCAGCTGCATATTGGCGCTGAGAATTTTGAGCGGCGAAGCTGCGTTTCTCATTTTGATGCTTTTTTCTCCCAGCACCATCATGCCCGAGGTGATACCAATTATCATGATAATCATCACAGAGTACGAAAAATATGTGAAGTAATAGCTCAAATGACTTCTGTTTATACCGGCAGAGCCTTCAAGCAAGCTGACCGCTGCTTGCTTTTCAAGAGCATTATCAATGCCAGATACCAGCTTTTCTTGCGAAATATCCGGCAAAGCGGCTGTGTAGATGTTTGCGAGACGAAGATAGCGCGATACCAAGAAATCGATTTGCGCTTCGGAGGCTGAATCGGGCACTGCGCTTTTTTGCAGCATCATATTCGCATCGCCAGACAAAAAACCTTCTGAATAGCCCTTGGGTATGCGAAGTATATAAACGACTTCGCGGAAGAACAGCGCATCCTGCATGCTTTGTTTATCCGTCTTGATGCTTGTGACAACCGCACTTTTGGATAGGTAATTGTACAACCCCTCCGCGAATACCGCCTGCTCATCCTCGTTGATAATGGCAATGCGGTTTTTTGTCTCCTCAAAGCTGACTGTCGTTTCCTCTGGCATCACCATTGTCAGCACGGTCGCGAGTATCAAAAACACACCGAGATAGATCATCATTGAGGCCAGCTTGCTTCGTATGATCCGAAAATACAGATTAAAGACTCGCATATTTCTGCCTCCTCATTACTGCAAATATGATTGTAAAGAACACTGTGGTAAACACCGCCATTAATATCAGATTAAAAAAGTAGCGGCTCAAAGTATCGTAATAGTACAATGAATAAAAAGCATCCGCCACAAGGTTTGCGGGGTTTATATAAGACAGTACAGGCAGCGATTTTGACACGAAGTATTTCATATCAGCAGCCATCAGTCCTGCCAGAAAGGCGAAGGTAAGCGTACATCCAGTCAGTATGGCGGATTTAAAGCCTTCATTGCGTTTGATCAGCCCGCCGATAGCCGCGCCAAACGTGACGCCCATCACGCTGCCAGCCGCACACGAGAGCACAACCAGTGCGAATCGATCTCCAAAGTCTATACCGATAACCAGCCACATATAAGTGAGCAGCAGCAAAACAGATGCAAAATGCACGGTCATTGCAGCGCCGAGCGATGCACCGGTCAAGGTGAACTTTTTGACAGGCACCAGACTGCTGCGCGCGGCAATATCCGATTGATTGGCTTGCACAGCGTTTATCGCGTTTAGGCCCTGATAACCGCCATATAGGCAAGCCATGGCTATCAATGCAAAATAGTAAACAGCCATATTGTCAGGAAATGATCTGCCCAGCGGAACGTGTGTTATAAATGCTTCCTCAACGCTGCCCGCTTCGGATAGACGCATGACCGCTTCCGGATTTTGTGCGGCAATTTCGCTGTAGACGCTGCGTGTCTGCATATAAGTATCTGCAAACGCTTTAACGATGCTTTGCCGCACGCCTGAACTTGAGACAAGCACATCAATATGCCCATCATCATCAATTTGCATGACGCTGACCGCCTCACCACTGCTAACCAGCATATCAGCATCTTGGGATGAGCTGATTGTTATATCCAGCAAACCACTTTCGGAAGCCGAATTCAGCGCCGATTGAAACGAAACATCCTGACGATACGAGGCATTGTCAATCACCGCGATGGGTATCTGCTGAAACATTTCCACGGAGCCAAGATTTCCAAACGCAATGCCAAAAAGCGTTGCAAGCAGTATCGGAAACAATGCGCTCCAGAAGATCGTTTCTTTATCACGCAAAATGCATAGCAAGCGGTATTTGAACACATGTGCAAACATTATATCTGCCCTCCATTATCGCGCAGCTGCTTTCCGGTTATCTCAAGAAACACATCGTTCAAGGTGGGCAGTTCACAATATATCCGGCCATATCCAATACCCTTGCTTTTCAGATATTCGAGCACCTCGGCTAGCCTGCTTTTCCCTTGCTGTGATTTGATGATCAGTGTTGCGTTATCACAGCGCGCGCTGCTGATGCCTGGCATTGTTTTGATGTCGGCCGCTGTTTGCTCGCAATTTGTGCCGAACAGTTCTACGGTAATGCGCTCGCCTGTATTGATCATTGCCTTGAGTTCTTCCTTTGTGCCAGTTGCAATGATGCGCCCTTTATCCATGATAGCGATACGCGAACAGATCTGCTCAACTTCCTCCATATAGTGCGATGTATAGATCACAGTGGCACCCTGCTTGTTAAGCTTGATAATGCCTTCAAGAATATTATTACGGCTTTGCGGGTCTACAGCGACGGTGGGCTCATCAAGTATGATCAGCTTTGGTTTGTGCGCAATACCGCACGCAATATTCAAACGGCGCAGCAGTCCGCCGCTTAATTTCTTGGGGTAGAATTTTCGAAAATCATTTAGCCCTACAAAATCAATCGCTTCTTCTACAAGCGCCTCACGTTCCTTTTTATTCGGAATATACAAACCGCAAAAATAGCGTATGTTTTCCGTAACTGTCAGCTCGTTGAACACCGCGACATTTTGCATGATAATGCCAATGTCTCGCTTTATATCATAAGCTGTTGGCGTCATCGGTTTTCCGAAAACCTCAATCGTGCCTTTGTCGTATTTGAGCAGCGAGAGCACACAATTGATGACGGTGGTTTTCCCTGAGCCATTTGGCCCGAGCAGCCCGAACACCTCTCCCTTATGCACCTCAAGGTTAAAGTGGTCAAGCGCAATTAAATCACCGTAGCGTTTGACTAGATTTTGAGTTTTGACAACCATCTTTACCTATTCCTTTCCGTTTTCCTGCTTACATTTTACGGCTGTATCCATGCATCGCATAGTGATAATGCTCCGATATTGCATGACAAATGTCACTTAAGTTGTGAGCATGCATCGTATATGTTAATATGAATTCAAAAGGGGGCGTTTGCGGTAAATCGATTGTTAAGCAAGGCGATCATATTGACACTGTGTATGGCCGTGTATTTGCCGCATATCACCGACGCATATGCGGTTGTGCCATTAATCGCTGCCATTACATTTTCAGCATTATTTGAATTTTTGAATAGCCATCTTATGAAAGCTGTTCTCTTCGCTGTCTACTCATTCGCTGCGGTCTTCTATTTTCCGTTGATTTTTTTAATTCCACTTGTCAGTTTTGATTTATGGCTGGATAAGCAAAAGTGGGCGATTGTTGTCGTTGCGGCTCCGTTTGCTGCTTTTTTCGCTATGCCCGATACCGTCACATATTTCTCTCTTGCTTTGTTTATAGGTTTGTCATTTGTGTTGAAATATCTGATATGCACGCTCGATAAGCAACGAAATGAGAACATGGCGCTTCGCGACAGCGCGCAGGAGATCTCGTCTTCCCTGATTGAGAAGAACAAAGAATTGCTGGAGAAGCAGGATTACGAGATCAATCTTGCCACGCTACGTGAGCGCAATCGGATAGCCCGCGAAATGCACGATACTGTGGGGCATCTTTTGTCAAGCTCGATACTGCAAACGGGCGCGCTGCTTGCCACCAGCACGGATGAAACGCAGCGCGAAGGTTTAAAACGTCTGCACAATACGCTCGCGCAGGGCATGGACAGTGTTCGCACCGCAATTCACGATTTGCACGATGAATCGATCGATTTATTTGCCGAGATAGACGCGCTGGCAAGCAGCTTTACATTTTGCACCGTATCGTTTGATTATGATGTGATCGAAAGCCCGCAGCGGCAAATCAAATACGTCTTTGTGGCCATTGTCAAGGAGGCGCTGGCAAACGTGGCGCGCCATTCCAATGCATCTCATGTCAGCATTGCCGTGCATGAGCATCCGGCTTTGTATCAGCTTGTGGTCAACGATAACGGTACACTTGAGCCATCCGGTATGCAAACAGGCCTTGGGCTCAAAAACATACGTGACCGTGTGGAGGCTATCGGCGGGCATTTGAATATCAGCACACAAAACGGATTCGAGCTTTTTATATCGGTCAGCAAATATTCGGAGGTTTTATGAGAATCGCAATTGTAGACGATGATAATCTGGTTGTGCATTCGCTGACCACCATCGTTCAAACAGACAGCGAAATTGAAGTGGCAGGCACCGCATCAAACGGTCAGGATGCGGTAAAGCTTTTCAGCAGGCTTCTTCCGGATATTTTGCTGATGGATATTCGCATGCAAACCCTAAGCGGACTTGATGCCGCCGAACAAATACTCAAAAGCCATCCGCAGGCACGCATCATTTTTTTAACCACATTTGCGGACGATGCTTACATCATCAAAGCTTTGAAAATTGGCGCTAAGGGCTACATTCTCAAGCACGATTATCAAAGCCTTGTTCCAGCGCTCCATGCCGTTCACAGCGGGCAGACTGTTTTCGGTGACGATATCATATCAAAGCTGCCCTCGCTGATTAATGAAGAAAGAAAACTATCAGATTTTGGCCTGACCCAGAAGGAAAGTGACATCGTTACATTGGTCGCACAGGGGCTTAGTAATAAAGAAATTGCCGCTGCGCTCTATTTGAGCGAGGGCACGGTGCGCAATGCCATCAGTGTAATTTTTGAAAAGCTTGATTTGCGTGACCGCACACAACTCGCCGTATTCTATTACAAATCAAAACGCGTGTAAGCAGCAATCGGGCCCCATTTGCCGCTTTTGTCTATTCATTGCTCTTAATCATTTCGCGCAATATTTATTGCTTATCGTATCAGTCGTTTGGGAATAGTTCTCTCATACGCGCATCCGATATTTTAAAATACTTCTGCAGATTTTTCTTGGCGTTTTCTGTGCGCACCTCAAGAAAATGACGCGCATCGGCAACATGCCCTCGCCACTCACTCATCGATCTTGGCCAGCGCCATTTTGCGATGTGCTTTTCCATTTCCGGCTCCATCTCGGCAATCATTTCATCAAAAAGTGACAGCAGCTTTTCTTTCGTGTAGACGTTATTGAGCACATAAGCATAGCGCTCAATAAAATCCTCGCGCCATCCGGCATTACTCAGCAGCGCGCACTGTATGTCCATGTTTGTCAAAGAACCGTTGGCGGAAGGTACGCCGTTGGGATTAAAATATCTGTTCAGCAGACAAGCCGTTGGCGCTCTCATCGCAAGATCAAGATCAAAGAACATAAACCGCCATTTAAACGTGTAGTCTATCGCCCGTGCGTATTTTTGATTGAACATATCCGAATTGGCAAAGAATGTTTGAGCGATGATGTAATCCATCGCGCTTTCAGCATCCACTTTGTCACAAAACGCTGCGTAAATGGCATCGTCATTCATGTTCTTGGTGCGTGCGAATTCGCGTACTGCCCGAATTTCCGTTGAAGTACCGGAAAGTGCGAGTTCATTTCGCCTGATGCGTTCGATATTGTCCGCAGATGTATCATAATGCATCGCGTAGTAAGAATCATTCATATCCTCGCGTATATCGTACAAGCCCCAGTATTTTCCGTTCAAATACACCACAGCAAGCCGATATTCGGCGTAATCGACATTTAGCTCTTTGCTGGCGATTGCACAGAATGCGTCCCTGATGCGCGCCCTTTCTCTGTCCTGACCCGAGTTGCGCAGCCTCAGCGTATCAAAGGTGACAAATTTCGAATCCTTAAAAAAGGGATACGTGACCGAGCTTTGACCATATCCACCGCGCAGATTCAGATTGAACGATTTTTGAGGCGCAGATCGTGTTGAATGGCCGGCAACGCGCATGCCGGTGGGAAACGCGACACCCAATGTGCCGTCGCTTTCATAGTACTCAAAATACGCTTCCCGCTCAACTGTACCTGCGACTGTCGTGACAGCATATACAGCCGATACATCACTGGGGTTGCCCGTTAAGCTGATCACAGGCACACTGTGCATTTCCTCAAACAAATATGTGGCCACAGCCATATCGCTGTTAAGCCTGCCCTCAATGGCCGCTATCGCTTTGATGACCGTTGTGCTCGTCATTCTGATTGGTTCCGTATACCGTTTTGAGGACTGCGTGGGCTTTGAGCCGTCTGTTGTATAATAAATATCGGCCCCTTGTGTTTCGCAGTCAATCTCCAGCATCACGGTGCCGCTGGCATAGCCGCCCGGCCGTGAAAACACAGGCTTTGCGGTGTATGCGCTTAATGTCTCTTCGCTGTTGCGCTCTCCGGGCGTTGGGTTCTTAAAAAAAACGCGCTCACCGGAAAAATCTCCGGCTGCACGTCCGCTTGTCAGCCCGGGCCGCAGCACGCCCGTTTCGAAGACGTCGAGCATATACCCCTCGGGCGATGAGAGCATCAGCAGCTCTCCCGAAACCGCAATGCCGAAGGTGGCTACGTTTTGCGTTTGCCGCGTTTCCCTGCCAGAGGTATATACCACGGCATACCCGCCTGCAGGCACAGTAATATCAGGCATCTGCCATTTATGCGGGTTGTTCTTGCTGTCGCTTAAGTAATAACCTTTAAGGCTTATATCATGCTCTGCGCCGTTTGCGATTTCTATCCAGTCAAGCTTGCCGGATTTTGCCTCTGTGACGGCGCACACTTCGCTGATCCAAACGCCGTTTTGATCGAGTGATGCGACATTGAAAATATCCTCAAAGCCCACTGTCGTATTGGCCTGTCCCGGTGTCGGCTGGGAAAAGTGCACCCATTGCTCAATATCATTTTGCGACCGCCCGTACGATACATTTTCCATCAGCGTATCAGGCAGCGGTATCATTTCGATCTCCATGGTTTCCAGATTCGTCAGCATGATTTCATTGTCATTACCCGAGAGCCGAAACCCCGTATGCAGATCATCTCTCGTTTGTACTCTGTCTTTACCGGACAAAAACACAACTAGATAACTGCCCGGCTCCATTTCTATTTCCGGAAAACGCCATTTTATTGGGTTGTCTTTATCATCCGACAACGCAAAATGCCTTAAGTTGATCAGCTGTGTCGAGTTGTTGAACAATTCCACCCACGGATTTCTGTCGCCGTCCGCATCCATCTTTGAGTATTTATTGCCCACCAGAAATTCATTGATGATCACGCCGCTCGACTTTGCCACGGTATTGTATTCGAGCGTTTGAAGCCCTATATCGTTGTTTTTCGCGCCCGGTGTGGGAGATCCGAAGTACACAAAGCTGCCCTGCGCGTCACGTCCCATCGAAAAGTCCGCGGGCGGTGCGTCCTGCCATTGAACGCGGTCTTCCAGCTCTCCCGTGGGGCCAAGCAGCCACAGTCCGTTTTCCTGCTTGCTGATTTTAAAACTGGCATGCAGCTCACCCGTCGTGCTGTCCTTGCCGGATAAGAACACAAGCAAAAACGCACCCGGCTCGATCGACACATCAGGGAACTGCCACTTCGCACTATTCGCGGGGTCATCCGAGAGATAATACCCTCTCATGCTGACTATCTCATCGGTTACATTATGAATCTCCACCCAGCCCGAACGTTCACCGCTGCTGTCGGCTATCGAATTGCGGTTGACCGTCATCACCTCATTGATGCGCACTGCACCGTAATTGACCGACTGCACGATTTCGTCGAGACTGTCGATGCCATCGTCACCGTTTAGCTCGCCCGGGGTGGGGTGCGGGTAATAGACGTAACGCCCGTTTGCGGCACGCCCCCAGCTGACATCCACGGGCAGTTCTGGGACAATGAGTTCCTGTACAACATTGCCATCCGGTGTGGTCAGAACAATTGTTTCGCCCGCACTTGATATTTTAAAGCCGGTACACAGTTTGTTTTTGTCGCTGCCCTCTTTAAGCGGCGAGGTTGCATAAACAACAAGGTACTCACCCGCACCGATTGTGATATCGGGAAATTCGAATGCATACGGCCTGTTGACATTATCGGATATACCAAAGCCCTTCAAATTAATGGACTTGGATGTGCCGTTATACAGCTCAATCCAATCTGGTGATCCAAGCTCCGAATCCACCAGGGAAAAAGCATTTTTTGAAACCACTTCATTTATGTATAACCCGCCATTTTCAGCGAAAGTCTGCTGTGCGTCGCAGCCAAAAAGCATGCTGACCATGATAATCAGTAGAAGAATCGCTGTAACCCTTTTTGTCATCCTTACAATCTCCTTATGCCGCCTATAGAGCCGTGCATTTTTGTCCGTGCTATTGTATCACAATCGCAGATAAAAATCTGCAAGCGAATAAATATGACTATTGTGTTAAGATACCATAACATAAAAACGCGAATTGCGCCATAGGTTTGTCATATTATGTTCAATTATATCTCTTGACAAAGCAGAATAAAATCCCAACGCCATTATATTAAAAGAAGTAATGAATAAAATTATGTAGGCAAGACGGGCTTTGCCCGCCTGTGCCCCGGAGGTGTGCGCAGTCTACACCTTTCGGTATTGCGCCGTTTTAAGCGAAGCGAAGAACAAGGCATAGCGTACAAAACCACTGGCGGAAAACCGAAGGTTTTCGACAAAATCGCGGCGGAATGTTAGCCCCGCCGCGAGTCAAGAGTCTTTTTGGTAGCAAAGGGGCAAACGCCTGCATGTGACTGCCTGCGTCAGCCTTGCTTTTTGAACGCGGGCTTGCCGTCATCCATATACATATACACCCTGTCTTTGATGCTGATCCTGCCCGCGAGTATTTCCTCCGACATTTGATCTTCAACAATCTGCTGAATCATACGCCGCAGCGGACGCGCACCGTAATTCTCATCGAAGCCCTCACGCGCCAGATACTCCACCGTATCGTCCGCATATTCGAGATAAATCTCGCGCTCCTCAAGCCGCTTGATCACACTGCCCAGCATCAGCTTGACAATCTCGCGCGTGTGATCTTCGCTCAGCTTATGGAAAACGATGATGTCGTCAAGCCGGTTGATGAACTCGGGGTGGAAGGCTTTTTTAAGCTCTTCCAATATGCCCTGCTTCATGCGCTCGTAGCCGCGGTCGCCCTCTGTCGCCGCAAATCCAATCTTCTTAGAATCGATATTTGTCGCGCCAAGGTTGGATGTCATGATGATCACGCTGTTCTTAAAATCCACCACACGCCCTTTCGAGTCGGTCAAGCGCCCGTCTTCAAGTATCTGCAGCAGTATGTTGAACACATCCGGATGCGCTTTTTCGATCTCATCGAGCAGCAATACCGAATACGGATGGCGACGAATCTTCTCGGTCAGCTGACCGCCCTCGTCGAAGCCGACATAGCCGGGCGGTGAACCGATCAGCTTGGATACGGCATGTTTCTCCATGTACTCGGACATATCGAGCCGTATCAGCGCGTCTTCATCGCCAAAAAGCGCCTCTGCG
>OBJA01000550.1_pt1 | contig 31712 bp, 21 predicted proteins | sample 1519751 | NCBI WGS metagenome assembly OBJA01 (sample SAMEA3881238, study PRJEB22517) | soil metagenome | biome: lake sediment; feature: soda lake sediment; material: sediment, water from around vicinity | place: India | collected 2013-12-23 | depth 3 m
CCATCAGCAATCCACAGAGAAACTGGCTGGAAATATTCCCCTTGATGGAGATATCACCCGGATGAATTACCGCCGGATGAATCTCCAATGGCGGGAAACCTTCATGCTCAAGACAGGTGATTACAGCCCCGATCTGGCGTAATGCATCCACCAGATCTCCGATCGGACGCTCATGCATTCGTGGCACACCGGCAAGACGATAATGACCCTGCATCAGTGCCAGCACTGCGGTCAGCGGACGAAAAGCCGTCCCGGCATTTCCCAGAAACAGTTCGGCCTCTTTTACCGGAAATCTCCCTTTACATCCTGTCACCCGGTATCCGTCATCACCCGTGCGAACAATTGCCACCCCGAGTAGCTTTAATGCATCCAACATCCGTCTGGTATCATCGGATTCCAGCAGATTGCTGATCATCGTAGTACCTTCAGCCAGTGCTGATAACAAAAGAATGCGGTTGGAAATGCTTTTCGAACCCGGCAGGCGCACATTACCTCGTGCATGCTGTACTCGCGGAAGATCGAGCCATTGCATAAGCTAACAATCTCCTGCAGATATACAACAAAAACCAACCACTGAATGAAAATTTCTTTTCATTAGCTCAGCAATTCTAATGGTTTTTATGGATATGATTTCGCAAATCATTTTCTGGATAAATGAAGTATATTCAATCTGGCAAACTCGCTCTCATATTGCGGTCAATGCGACTCTTCAGCAGCACACCCAAAAATTTTTGATTACAACTACTTCTTATTGAACAACTTTGCCGGTAAACCAACGTATTTTTCAATTTATGCTGAACATTTTTAACCGCGCTACTAAAGCCACCACAGATCAAATACAATACCCCCCTTTTCTTATACCAACTTTTTCATATTTAACGAGGTCAACAAATGGATGATACTGCACCGATAGCTACACTGCTTTACTCAATTCTGGCCCTTCCGATCGCTTTCATGATTCTCTACTGGACCAAGGTTCGTAAAGACCGGCAGCGTAATGAAACGGGAGAAGTGGAATACAAAAGTCTTGGCCATGCACTGACTTTCTTCATTATCGAAGGACTCGCACTGGTAGGCAGTTTATCCATCCTCATTACTGCTGTGTCAGGTATTGTACGTTACCTCATCTACGTCTATGCCTGACCCGATCACTATTCCGGAAATACGCAAGAAAACTGCCAGCCAGATCAGGAAGCAGCTTTACCGGTTTCCGGAACAGTATCCGCAGGTTTGCTCTTTGTCTTTTTCTGTTCAAACTCGAATCCGATCTTTCCTCCCGGACCTACGACCAGGTAAGCAGAAAACGGCCGGCCTTTCCTGGAAACAAACCCAGCTAGCAGATCCGTTCTTCCTGCCTGCAGCAGCTTGATCACCTGCTCTACCTCGATAGCACGATTCAAAATAATTTTTCCGGTTCTAAAACTGCAGGAAGAGCCTGTGCCAACTGATTTTTCACAAACATAAAGTAATTTATGTTCATAAACAGAATGACCACATTGAGGACATTTTCCCAATGGTTGCTGCGCCGAAAAATCGACTTTCTCCGGTATCTGATCGGCCTCATTGCCAAAATCGAACTTCATTTCATAGTCGTCCGTCAGCCTGACAATCGCATTAAACGCGCGCCCCATTTTGCTGCGAAAACCCGATAAAGGGCCAATCTCGCGAGTAGAAATCAACGTCTCCATTTCCTCCGCCTCAAATTGTCGCCCCGCCAGAATTTTCCATAATGCAAAATCACATTGCTGACACTGAAATTTTTTGTATGTTTCTTTTATCACTCCGCCACATTTGGGACAAGGTATCTGGAGTGTCGCAAAATCCCCACTAATGGTTTTATCACGATGATTCTTGGCTTGCTCGACGATATGACGCGTCATCGCCGCAATCTTTTCCATGAAAACATCCCGCTTGAGCTGGCCCTGCTCGATCTGGCGCAATTTGAATTCCCAATCGCCGGTCAACTCGGGAGAAATCAGCTCTGGAATTTTGAGTCCCCGCAACAGAGTCACCAACGAAAATGCTTTGGCTGTCGGCTGTAACTCTCTTCCTGAACGCTCGACGTAATTTTCGTGAATCAATCCCTCTATGATGGCAGCACGCGTAGCAGGCGTACCCAGCCCCTTGGCACTCATGGCTGCACGTAATTCTTCATCTTCCACCAGTTTTCCGGCACCTTCCATCGCTGACAGCAACGTAGACTCGTTATATCTGGCAGGAGGACGCGTCTTACCGGCAACGACAGCCACCTCCTGTGCCAGTACTGTTTCGCCCGGTGTTACTGCCACCAGTACCGATTCCTCTTCCTGCCCCTGGGCATACTCTACCTTGCCATAAACTGCCTGCCAGCCGGCATGTACCAACACCTTGCCTTCTGTTTTAAAAGGCTCATCTTCCACGCGCGTGATACGGGTCGTGATCAGAAATTCTGCTGCCGGATAAAAAATTGCCAGAAAACGTTTGGTGACCAGATCGTAGAGTTTCTCCTCCGCTTCATTGAGTTTCTTTGGCACCAGTGCGGTAGGTATGATTGCAAAGTGATCAGAAACCTTGGCATTATTGAAGATTCGCTTGTTTGGCTTCACCCAGTCTGATTCCAGAATCTGGCTGGCAAACCGGTCGTAACGTGATCCTTTCAGCACTTGCAGCGTATCATTGACGATCGCCGGATAATCCTCCGGAAGTGCACGCGAATCAGTACGGGGATAAGTCAGCACCTTATGTTTTTCATACAGCGCCTGAGCAAGTCCCAATGTCACCTTGGCGGAAAAACCGAAACGGCTGTTGGCATCACGTTGCAGACTGGTCAGATCGTACAGGAGAGGACAACTTTCTCGGGATGGCTTGCTTTCTTCGGTGACAACCCCGGTCCGTCCTGCGCATTTATCACGGATTGCTTCTGCCTTGGCATGATCCCAAATTCGATCTGCTCTGGATTCGGATTCATCCTTGCGCTTACTGAAGCCTTGATCAAACCACTTCCCTTTGTAAGCGCCATTTTCTGCTTGGAAAGTAGCATGAACTTCCCAGTAATCCCGAACCACGAACTTTTTAATCGCTTCTTCCCGTTCGACCAGTATGGCAAGTGTCGGTGTCTGTACCCGACCCACCGTAGTTTTATGGAATCCACCTTCCTGTGAATTGAATGCGGTCATGACACGTGTGCCATTGATCCCCACCAGCCAGTCCGCCTCCGATCGGCTGACGGCTGCATCTGCCAGAGGCTGTACTTCAGTATCATTCAACAGATTTGCAAAAGCTTCACGTATGGCTGAAGGTGTCATGGATTGCAGCCACAAGCGCTTGATTGGTTTCTTGCTGCCGGCATGGCGCACGATGTAACGGAAAATCAGTTCACCTTCACGCCCGGCATCACAGGCATTGATCAGCATATCGACATCCTTGCGCTTGATCAGTTTGCTGAGCAGCTTCAGGCGATCCGTCGTCTTTTCGATCGGAGCAAGATCAAAACGCGGAGGAATAACGGGCAAATGGTCAAAACTCCATTTCCCCCGTTTGACTTCATATTCTTCCGGGACGATCAACTCCAGCAAATGCCCGATTGCCGAGGACACCACAAATTCATCACTCTCAAAATAATCCTTCTGCTTGACAAACCCGCCCAGGGCACGCGCAATGTCACTGGCAACAGAAGGTTTTTCGGCGATGATCAGTTTTTTACTCATAGATATTTACATACTACTGCAGACGCAGCGGGCAACTGACAAGCAGGCTACGTCAGTCGATCAAATCACCCGGTTCCGGGTATCAATTATTTATTAATGGATCAGGAAGGAATGTCTGCGAGGGATCAATGCCGTTGATGAGAATCACTGACTACGAATAACCCCTCAACGATACTGCGGTCGGTCAACTGGTTCTGAATCCAGAGATCAAACAGTACCACCAGTTTTATTTTCTCTATACTGGCAGTATCGCCATCCATACGGATGACCCGATCGATCAGTAATTCTCGCTGTAAAGGATTAATGACACCCGCCTGCTCGAGAAAGAAAATGAACCCGCGCCCTTCCGTATCAATAATCTCCATTTCCTCTTCAGTAAAATGGCGCATTGAATCACTTTCTGCCAGTCTGGCCAGATAGCCTTCTTCATCATGGCGGGAAAGATCAGACAACCAGTCGAGCGCCAGTGTGATTTCCTCGTCATCAAAACCAGCCATGGTCAGTTTGCGTGTCAGCGTGGCAGAATCCGGACAATTTCCGGCATCGAAATAATTTTCAAATAAATAAACGAGAATATCGAACATAGTTTCTGCACCGTGATTCTGGATTAAAACCACTCTAAGACACTTAACAGGGTGATGATTATAGCCTGATACCCAATGAATCAACGGATACGCTGATACTTCCCCCCGGGAAGGCTACCAATCCTGCCTTCCAGCTCCAAGCCCAATAGCATGGCGGATACTGTTTCAACCGTCAAGCCGCTGCGCACGCAAAGTGTATCAATATCGGTGGAATCGTAGCCAAAATACATCAGTAGCCCGGTATCATCATCCTCTCCTACTGGTACATCTGTTCCGTCATCATCCACAGCAGCTTCAAATCTCGGCACAGGCTGGGGCTGGTAGTGCAGCTCATCCAGAATATCCTGAATATTCTCGACCAGTTTTGCACCCTGTTTGATCAGTGCATGACAGCCTTTTGACAAAGGTGAATGAATGGAACCGGGGATCGCCATCACTTCACGCCCTTGTTCCAACGCTAGTCTGGCGGTAATCAGCGATCCGCTGTACAGTGTGGCTTCCACAACCAGACAGGCATGACACATGCCACTGATGATACGGTTTCTGCGTGGAAAATTCCGGCTTATGGCTGGCGTCCCCAGTGGAAACTCTGAAATCAACCCGCCTTCATTTGCCAGTTTATGGGCAAGCTCATGGTTTTTCGATGGATAGACAAGATCGAGTCCGGTTCCGACAATGGCCATACTGGAAGATGCGCCACGCAATCCTCCCTGATGGGCGGCCGTATCGATACCCTGCGCCAGACCGCTGATGATGCAAAATCCTGCGTTACTGGCAGCCTCGGCAAAGGCATCGGCATTTGCAAGCCCCTGTGGTGTCGCATTACGGCTGCCGACCATTGCCATTGCCGGCTGCGCCAGAAATTGCCGCTGACCCTTGAAATAAAGTATGGGAGGTGGATCGGATATATTGAGCAGAAGCTTCGGATAATCCGGATCTGCCAGTGTAATCAGTGAATTGAGAGGATCTTCCAGCCATTTGATGGTCCTGGCGAGTCTCTCTTCATCCACCTTACGGAGAAAAATGCTAGTGGCAACCGGTTTCTTTACGACACCCTCAAGTGCAGGTCGACTTGCAGCTAGCACTCGGGCCGGATCACCGAAGGCAACCAGCAGCCGACGCAGAGCTCCTCCTCCCACGCCTTCAGTCAGACCAAGGCGCAGCCAGGATTCAATATCCTGATCAATCTGCATAGAAAAAGAACTCACCTGATAACTACCCTGACTTCCGGAATCGAAGATTGATTTTTTGAGTAACAGCAGACAAAAGGGCGAGTATAGTAACTTTGCTGTACCTTGTCAGGGAGTTTTCACGACATCCATTACCTTGATCGCCTGAATGCTCTGCATGATCAGCGCGTAAGCAACCGTATCGAATACACGAAATACCAGTGCCAGACCAATACGTTCATCCGGGAGACTGACCGGCTTTCCCTCATGCGACCGTATATCATTCTTGCGATAAACGGCGAGCACGTGCCCCGGCTCGATCCGATCGTGGCTGCCCTGGTTGAGCGTCACGATCATATTTTCCCCGATCTCGTTCACACCGCCATAGACTGAAATGATCCGGGCCGTTACTGCAAAATCAGGTGTATGCGGCACATAATCATCGACTCTGACAGCCGAAAGCGGCAACAGACGGTCACCTTTCAGGATCTCCTGCACGGAACGGAAAATTTTTGCCGTGCTGATCGTTGCAAAATCGGTGATTTTAACCATTCCCAGATAAATAGATTCGTAGCCAAGGATACGGTTATCGTAGTCAGGATCGGTCAGTGCTTTCCCGTTGCGGAATACCTGCCAGATCACTCCCTGATCGGCAGGCAGGTCACCCACATAGATCTTGTCACCGGCACTCAGAATCACGCGATCATCACTCGCCCCGAGTACCACGGGTGCTTTGTCCAGCTTGCCTTTTTCAACGACCAGTGGCTGATTCAGAAATGGCTCGATTTTTGCAGCCGGAATAACGGGAATAGCCCGCATAGCCGATTCCTCGACACGAATCCGGGGAGAGAGCCTTATGACACCCTTCTCGCTCGCCATTCTCAGGCGCTTACCATACCGGGTATTTTCAACGACGATGACATCTCCAGGATAGATCCGATGCGGATTCCTGATCTGCTCCCGGTTCATCTGCCAGATTTCCGGCCAGCGCCAGGGTTCTTTGAGAAAGTGGGAAGCTATTCCCCAGAGCGTATCACCGGGAACGACCTGGTAGCGATCCGGAATGTCATCTCGCAATCCAATTCCGCCAGTCGCGAAAGACGGACCAGAAAACAGACTGGTAAACAAAATCACAGATATAATTGTCAAAGTGCGCATAAGGGTTCTTTATCTCCATCGCAATACCCGAAAAGCAAGGCAGTTTGTCATCACAAGCCTTATCTGACTGGATAGAAACCGGGCTGATCAGAAAAAAATCGGCCAGTGCACAATGATAGAACTGCTTCCCAGAATCCTAGTATCCGAATTATGCAAATTTGTTATGGCAATTCTGAACATACTCCGCTACCCCGATGAACGATTGCACAAGATTGCAACCGAAGTACCCTCCATCACCCGGGAAATACGCACTCTGGTCAGTGACATGGCCGAAACCATGTACGCCGCACCAGGTATAGGTCTTGCGGCTACCCAGGTGGATGTTCACCAGCGAATAATCGTCATTGATGTCTCCGAAACCCGAGATGAACTGCTGGTGCTGATCAATCCGGAGATCATCGCCAGCAGCGGGAAAGCGGAAACGCAGGAAGGGTGCCTCTCGGTACCCGGTATTTTTGATAAGGTCACTCGCGCCGAAGAGGTCACTGTCCGGGCAACCGACATCGCCGGAAAATCCTTCGAAATGGATGCATCCGGGCTTCTGGCAGTTTGTATCCAGCACGAAATGGATCATCTCCTGGGAAAAGTATTTGTCGAATACCTGTCACCCTTCAAGCAATCCCGCATTCTGAGCAAGCTGAAAAAACAGGTGCGCAGGCAAATTGCCTGATCGGATCCAGCCAGTGTTCCCGCTCCGGTAACTCACATTCATCCAGCAAGCACCGTCACACATGAGAATCATTTTTGCAGGTACGCCGGACTTCGCAGCCAGGGCACTGGAGGATTTGCAGAAAGCAGGATTCGATATCATCCTCACCCTGACCCAACCGGATCGGCCAGCCGGACGCGGCATGAAAATGCAGGCAAGCCCGGTCAAAATACTGGCACAACAGTATGATATCCCACTGTTACAGCCGGAAACGCTGAAATCATCAGACATACAGGCACAACTCGCCACATTCAAACCTGATGTAATGATCGTCGCGGCCTACGGACTGCTGCTGCCGGAAGCGGTGTTACGCATCCCCCGTCATGGCTGTATCAACATTCATGCCTCCCTGCTGCCACGCTGGCGGGGTGCTGCTCCCATTCAGCGTGCCCTGCTGGAAGGTGATACAGAAACCGGCATCTCCATTATGCAGATGGATCAGGGACTGGATACCGGAGCAGTCCTGCTGAAACGATCGTTCCCCATTGAACCGTACGATACGACGGCGACCCTGCATGACAAACTGGCTGACCTCGGTGGCAAATGTATCGTCGAAGCCTTGATATTACTGGATCAGGGCAAGCTGATCTTCACGCCGCAAAATGAGGCAAACGCCTGTTATGCAGCAAAAATACGGAAAACCGAGGCCGAAATCGACTGGACACGTGATGCGGCACATATCGACCGGGTGATCCGGACATTCAACCCATACCCCGGCGCATTTACCCATCTGCATGGAAACACGATCAAACTATGGCACACCCGTATCGTCAGCCACGTCAATCACAATAACTCTCATCAGGCCGGGAAAATCATCACTGTCGATCCTGATGGCATCGTGGTTGCATGCGGCCGTGATGCTTTATCCATCGATATCCTGCAAAAAGCAGGCGGAAAAAAACTGACCGCTGCACAATTCCTTGCCGGACACCCGCTACAACCCGGGGAGAGTTTCCATAAGGCGACACAGGATAACCAAGGCGCCTCTGAAACATGATCGAAGTTCAATTACTGGCCGTGCAGGCGATCAGGGAAGTTCTCGCAGGTGCCAATCTGACCGAAGTATTACACAATATCTGGCAAACCGGCTCCCATCTCATACCCCAGCAGCGCGGTGCCATTCAGGATATTGCCTATGGCGTGCTCCGCCATTACGGGCAACTCAATGCCATTCTCCACAAATTGCTGGACAAACCGATACAGGACAAACAGCTTCATTACCTCCTGGCCGTCGCTCTGTATCAGCTTCGTTACAGTAAGGCACCAGCACATGCCATCGTCGATCACGCAGTTTCATCTTCGCGGAAGATCACACGCAATCCCGCAGTGTCAGGGCTGGTCAATGCCGTACTGCGTAATTTCATGCGCAAGCGTACTTCTCTGCCGGATCAGATCAGGGGCGATGACGTCGCCCGCTACTCCTATCCGCAATGGTGGATCGACAAACTGCGTCAGCAATATCCCCAGGATTACAAGACCATACTGCTTGCGGGTAATGAACACCCTGCCATGATTTTGCGCGTCAACCGGTTGCGCACTTCGGTCGACCACTATCAGGCAATGCTGGATGCACAGAATATCGACTCCGAATGGCTATGGGATACTGCCTTGCGGCTTTCCAGACCGGTCGCCGTAGAAAAATTACCGGGATTCTTCGAAGGATTGGTCACCGTACAGGATGCCGGTGCACAATTTGCCGCTCCCCTGCTGGATGTCGAAGCAGGTATGTATGTACTGGATGCCTGTGCAGCACCAGGTGGAAAAAGCACCCATCTTGCCGAACTAACCGCGGATATTGAATTGACTGTGCTGGATAAACAGGAAGACCGGCTCACCAGACTGACAGAAAATTTCTCCCGCTTGAAAATGGCCGGCTACCGGCTGGTTTGTGGTGATGCAATGAGTCCGTCACAGTGGTGGGATGGCCGGCTGTATGATCGAATCCTGGCCGATGTTCCATGTTCAGCTTCGGGCGTGGTCAGCCGCCACCCGGACATCAAGTGGCTCAGAAGACCTGAAGACATCGGTCACTTCGCCCTGACACAAACAGCGATATTGAATGGATTATGGCCGCTACTGCAACGTGGAGGAAAGCTGCTGTATGTCACCTGCTCGGTGTTCAGTGAAGAAAACGATGCAGTCGCCGACAAATTCCTCGCGACTCACGACGATGCCAGCAGGCTGCCTTGTTCTTACGGGATGCTCGACCATGGCCAGTTACTGCCGGGATCACATCATGATGGCTTCTTTTATGCTTTATTCCGGAAAAACTGACCTGTTTGCCGCTATCAGGCGCCCCTGGCGCAACCTGATATTTTTATTGCTGATCATGCTGCTGTCGTCTGCCGCCCTGGCCACCGAAAAAGGACATATAGAAATTGAATCTTTTCATGTCAGAAAATCCGGTGAAAATTTTCTGATCGATGTCGAAGCCAACATCGATCTGAGCAGAACCATGAAGCAAGCTCTTAAAAAAGGAGTTGATCTTTATTTCGTCACCCGGCTTCTGATCATGAAGCCACGCTGGTACTGGCTGGATGAAGAAGTTGCCCGTTCCAAGGAAAGAATTGAACTCAGTTATCAGGCACTGACCAGGCAGTACCGACTGACTCAGCACGGGCAGCCACGCAATTTTCCCACACTGAAAGCCGCATTACAGGCTTTGGGGCATCAGCCGGATATGCTGATCAAGGAGAATCAATCCCTCCTGCCCGACACTACTTATACGGCCATTCTGCAGATATGGCTGGATATCTCACGTTTATCCAAGCCTTTTCAACTTGAATGGCTCGATACCGAAGACTGGAATCTCAGCTCCAAAAGAAAAATCTGGCAGATCAAATTTCCGCCTGCACCTGATGTCGGCGATGAGTCTGACTTTTATTAGAAAACCGGCTTATGAAATACGTTATTTTTGTGGTTGCAGGGCTGAGTGCCGTCATGCTGTATCTGCTGGCTTCAGCCGGAGCCAATACTGAATTTTTCGAGCGTCATTACCGCTGGCTAATCGTCAGCATCGCAATTTTCCTGTTACTCCTGATTGGAGTTGTTGGGTTTTTGCTCGGGCGATTGCGACGCCGCCTCAAAACGGGTGAATTCGGCTCCAGGCTGGCACTGCGGCTTTTGATGGTGTTTTCATTGATGGCCATTCTTCCCGGTGTGCTGATTTACAGTATTTCGGTACAGTTCCTGGAAAAAAGTATCGAATCCTGGTTCGATGTCAAAGTGGACCGGGCACTGGAAGGTGGCCTGACACTGGGTCGAACGATACTGAACAACCTGCTGGAAGAATTGCAGAAAAAAGCACAGGTGGCCGCACTCGACCTGGCAGAGTCGGCATCGTTCCCCCTGACTGTCCTGAATCAGCTTCTGATCCAATCCCAGATTCAGGAAGCCACTCTGTTCAATCAGGAGGGAAAAGTCATTGCCTTCACCAGTCTGGATGATGCTGTGTTGTTCCCTGAAATCCCTAACACGGAAGCAATGCGGCATATCCGGATGCAGAAGAACTACAAGGCGATTGAAACGCTCGCTGATAATACTTTGTATTTACGGGTGCTCGTTCCAGTTAATGTATTGAGCGCTGAAGAAGATATCCGGGTATTACAGGTGCTGCAGCGCGTACCGCGATCCATTGCACGCAACGCCGAAATAATTCAGGCTGGTTTCAGCGATTATCAGGAATTGATGCTGTCCCGGCAGGGACTGACACGACTGTACAGCGCCACACTGACTCTAGCCTTGTTACTGGCATTGTTTTCAGCACTTGCCTGTGCTTTCCTGATTAGTGAAAAACTGAGTGCCCCACTAGGATTGCTGGCCGAAGGAACCCGTGCGGTGGCGCAGGGCGATTTCAGCCGGCGGCACCAGGTTCACAGTACAGATGAGTTTGGTATCCTGACAGAATCGTTCAACCTCATGACTGAGCAACTGGCAGCCACACGCACAATCGCACAGCAACACCAGCAGGAAGTTGAAAACGCACGCGCCTATCTTGAAAATATTCTGGCCAACTTATCATCGGGTGTCATTGTCTTTGATAAAACCTTGAGAATACGTGCAGTCAATCAGAGCGCTGAGCAGATACTGCAGATTCCACTGACCAGTTTCGAAGAGCTGACCGTGGAAGAATGTGCCGAGCGAGAACCAGGAGTGAGATTATTGGCCGCCGAAATAAGAGGGGGCTTTGATTCCGAGGAAGTCGGTGAATGGCAGCGACAGGTATTACACTTCACTGCGGACAAGGAACAGGTTCTGCTGCTGCGTGGCTCTCGTCTGCCCCAAGCATCCGGTGGCGGTGGCGTGGTAGTATTCGATGACATCACCAGTCTGTTGCAAGTCCAGCGTACCGTAGCATGGGGGGAAGTGGCGCGGCGCCTGGCACACGAAATCAAAAATCCGCTCACTCCCATCCAGTTATCTGCCGAACGTCTGCAGCACAAGCTGGTCAGCAAGCTTGATGAAGCAGATGCAAAAATACTGAAACGTTCCACTGAAACGATCGTCAGCCAAGTCGAAGCTCTGAAAAGAATGGTAAACGAATTTCGGGAATACGCACGTGTGCCCGAGCTTGAATTGTGTCAGGTGGATATCAACCGTCTGGTGCGGGAAGTACTGGCTCTTTATCAGACAGGCGACAATATTGAAAACGAATTACCTCACCCCTCCATCGCTCTGGAACTGGCGGGAGAAGTCTCACCTGTTCGGGGAGATCCGGCAAGATTGCGGCAGGTCATACATAACCTGTTACAGAATGCGCAAGATGCTCTGACCAGTATGGAAGATGCCAGGATTACCGTGCAGACCCGATCCGTGAACAACGGCATCGAGCTGAGTGTGGTCGACAATGGCAAGGGATTCCCGGAACAGGTCAAAGCACATGCCTTTGAACCTTATGTTACGACCAAACCCAGAGGAACCGGTCTGGGATTGCCGATCGTCAAAAAAATCGTGGATGAACATGGGGGCACGATCAAAATACAAAACATCCAGCCTCATGGTGCCCAGATTTCAATTACCCTGCCCGCTTTACCCTGCAGCACCCCACAGCCTTCAACTCGAGCTGCCTGAATATGGGAACGGATTGCCGGATACCAAGCGAATCAATTAAATAGGTACAGTTATAAAATTTTGCACACTGAAAACATGCAAGGCACAATGATAAGGCCAACCGTTCTGCCAGAAATACCTGGTGACTCACAATAGAGGCGGGGAATTTCAAATAACAAAAACCTCAAAGAATGCTTCGGCGAAAATACCGAAAATTCTCACACTCCGATTATAGAATAAGGACAGGACCATATGGCCAATAACACGATTCTCGTTGTAGATGATGAGCTGGGAATACGCGAGCTGTTATCTGAGATACTGGGAGATGAGGGCTATAATGTTGCACTGGCGGAAAATGCGGAGCAGGCAAGAAACTATCGCAACCAGACCCGCCCTGATCTGGTACTGCTGGATATCTGGATGCCGGATACGGATGGCATCACACTACTGAAAGATTGGGCAAACAATGGTCTCCTGACCATGCCAGTCGTCATGATGTCGGGACACGGCACGATTGATACAGCAGTAGAAGCCACACGTGTCGGTGCAGTCGGCTATCTGGAAAAACCAATCCCGCTGCAGAAACTGCTGAATACTGTCGGTCAGGTTATGCGTGGTGGCAAGCAGCATAAATTCTCCCCTGCCCTTTCTCTATCAAATCTGGGACACAGCGGATTAATCACAGAGCTCAGAAAGAAACTCGAACAGGTGGAGAATCTCAAAATCCCTGTCCTGCTGACTGGAGAACCTGGTGTCGGCGTGGAATATTGCGCACGATTCCTGCATCGCCCTAACACGGCTTGGGTAGCACCGGAATCTTGCTCATTCCTCGCTGAAAGCCCCCTGACTCAGTTGGAACAGGCGAAAGGAGGATTGCTTTTCCTCAGCGAAGTCGGGGATCTGAGCAAGCTCGAACAGAAAGGCTTATTGTTGCTGCTCGGCAAACTGGAACAATACAGCGTCCGGCTGATGTGCGCCACGATACGCCCCTTGGCAGAACTCACGGCACAAGGTACATATCATCCCAAGTTATTCGAAATACTGAGCAACCTCTGTATTACCGTCCCACCCCTGCGGGCTCATCGTGAAGACGTGCCGGAAATGGCCAATCAGCTGCTCTCAGGTTGGATTGAATCAGGGGAAATACCGCTCATGCACTTCAGCACAGCAGCACTAAATGCCCTGCGCAATTATGACTGGCCGGGAAATATCGCCCAGTTGACCAGTATCACACATTCACTCGCATTGACCTGTACCGGCGATGAAATTTCTGTTGATGCCGTGCAGCAGGCACTGACTTTTTCCTCACGGGAAGCGGTTTCCGTCGTTTCAGACATCCCACTCAACATATCACTGCGCGAAGCACGGGATATTTTCGAGAAAAATTATTTTGAAAAACTGATCGAGCAGGAAGGCGGCAATATGACCCGTGTTGCTGAACGAGCCGGCCTGGAGCGCACCCATCTTTACCGGAAAATCAAAACACTGGGTATCAAGCCACGTAACCAGAACTATTAAAGTTCACCTATACAAAAAAATCGGCCATGCATATACATAGGCGATAGCCATATGGACAGGCAATTTCCCGTATCATGCCAGAATCAATTGCAGGGTGCGTTTATGACACGCTGCTTTACAATAAATGGGGTGATCAGTATAATTGCCGACTTGTTTTGCTCGGGGGTATAGCTCAGCTGGGAGAGCGCTTGCATGGCATGCAAGAGGTCAGCGGTTCGATCCCGCTTATCTCCACCAGCTGTTTGCCTCATTTGTCAATCTTGGTCCCCATCGTCTAGAGGCCTAGGACATCACCCTTTCACGGTGAGTACAGGGGTTCGAATCCCCTTGGGGACGCCATTACAGTTCGGCGTCAATAGTATTTTCATATAATCTGCCCGATACATTCTGCCGGGCGGTCACAAAATCGGACCCCCTGCTATCCGTGTCCATTATGTAACTCAATCTGTATTTCAACCAGCCACGGTCGGAACTGACTGGCCAATCAGGAGAAAAGGTGCTGTGCCCGGATAAAATCGATTATCTGTCTGACCAGTCGATTTTCCAGACAATTAAATACTTGCAGTCCGTTCATCGACCTCAACCAGGTCAGTTGACGTTTAGCCAGTTGTCTGGTCGCAAAAACACCCGTTTCCTGCATTCTGGCAAAGCTGATTTCATTGTCCAGGTACATACAAACCTGGCGATAACCCACACACCGCATCGAAGGCATATCGCTGTCGACATGGAACAGCTCACGGATGAGGTGTACTTCATCGATCAGCCCGGCTTCCAGCATGGCTGCGAACCGTTGACTGATACGGTCGTGTAAAATACTGCGATCGCCCGGGAGCAGCGCAATCTTGAAAACACGAAATGGAAAATCGGCATTTTGCTGCTGTTCCAGTATTTCCGACATAGGTTTTCCGGTCAGATGACAGACTTCCAGCGCACGCTGTATTCGCTGACTGTCATTCGGCTGGATACGGTCCGCCGTTACAGGGTCGAGTCGACTCAAAACAGCATGCAGGGCAGGCCATCCCTTCTCGGAGGCCTGTTGCTCCAGCGCCCTGCGCACATTATCATCCGCTGGAGGCAATGCAGCGAGCCCCTGTCGTAACACCTTGAAATAAAGCATGGTGCCTCCGACCAGTAACGGAACCCTGCCACGCGCCGTAATCTCGTGCATCACCAATAAAGCATCCTCCCGGAAACGTGCAGCAGAGTAGCTTTCATCAGGGTCGATCAAATCAATCAGATGATGAGGAATTTCCGACAGTATCAGTTTGTCTGGCTTAGCACTGCCGATATCCATAAACCGGTAAACCTGGGCTGAGTCGACACCAATGATTTCCACGGGGAAACGTCGTGCGATCTCCAGAGCCATAGCAGATTTTCCGCTGGCGGTAGGCCCCATCAGGAAAATCGCTGGCGGAGATTCAATATCAGGAAGGTTCACAGCCAACTGTTATCAGTTACAATAAAAAAAGCAGACGACCAATCTTTCCTGACAAACGGCATTGACCGTCGTCCGCTGGAGTTTCCAAACAGCAGTAAAAGCAGCGGAAACGGTGCAGGAACTGCCTGTCATCCACCGGGAGAACACTTGAAAATACTTGCCATTCTACTTCTGCTATCCATCCTCTACAGCCTGGGTTCTGCACTTTATTTTATGATCAAGGATAAAGGCGACAGCACACGCATGGTCAAATCGCTTACTATCCGGGTCACGCTCTCACTGGTACTGTTCATGCTCATGATGTTATGGGTTTACATCGAATATATTCACGGCAATTAAAATAAGCTGGATTTCTGCAGTCCGGATTGGCAACTTCGCCCGGGGCACAGCATTACCCAAATCTGCTATCAGTAAACCACCTCCACCTTGTCACGACCGAGGATATCCATAAGCGACTCGATCAGCCCTTCATGTAAATGAACACGCCAGCGGCTGCTCAAATCAATTTCACAACTACCTACCTGGTTACGAAAATCAATCGATACCGCGCAACCTGACGAAGGAATGACATTATTCACTCCATTTTCCGGCAGATAGGCAACCAGTAACTCCTTCAGTCGCGCGGGCGTGAGAAGCCCGGAGTCATCGATCGTGATTTTCAGTTTTCTGGCATGCATCGAACGAGCAGTGACGTAATCATAAATCTCCTTCGCCACGATACGCCGATCAGCATTTTCCCCGTTGCCATGGCTGACCAGGGCTCTGACGACCAGCAACTGATCTGCCTTCATGAAGTGTGAACCCGTGCTCAGTAAATCACTGTAGACCACGACCTCGACTCTTGCCAACCCGTCATCCAATGTAACAATAGCCATCTTCCCGCGCCGGGACATTTGTGTTCGTATGGCATAGATCACGCCGGCGATGAACTGTGGTTCACGTCCGGGAATGATACGACTGAGACGCGCCGTGATGAAGCGACTCAACTCCCTGGCATAGCTGTCGTAAGGATGGCCGCTCAGATAAAATCCCAGCGCTATTTTTTCGTTCTGCAGCTTCTCTTTCTCCGGCCATTGCGCAACACCCGTAATTGCAGGCGGCTGAATCAGATCTGTATTTTCATCGAACAAGCTCACCTGACTGGCAGCCAGGCAGCATTGCTCGGCATACTCCATGGCATTGCCCACGGATTCAAGGAGTGCTGCTCGATTGGTTTCAACGGAATCAAATGCACCTGCACGAATGAGTGCTTCAATAGTACGGCGGTTGACGATACGCCGGTCGACACGCCGGCAGAAATCGAACAGACCGGTAAATGCCCCTTCCTGCTCTCTGACCTGTACGATAGCCGAGATAGCCGCTTCCCCCGATCCCTTTACGGCTCCCAGACCATAGCGAATGGTTTTATGATCGACCGGGAAAAAGTAATACCCGGATTCATTGATATCCGGTGACAGGATGGCAATCCTGTTCAGTTTGCAGTCCTCATAAAATACATTCACCTTGTCCGTATCATCCATATCTGATGACATACAGGCGGCCATGAACTCCGCTGGATAATGTGTCTTGAGATAGGCCGTCTGGTAAGCAATCAGCGCATACGCAGCCGCATGGGACTTATTGAAACCGTAGCCGGCAAATTTTTCCATCAAGCCAAACAGCGTTACAGCATCTGCTTCGGCCATTCCATTTTTGACTGCACCTTCAACGAACACTGCACGTTGCTGTGCCATTTCCTCTACTTTCTTTTTGCCCATGGCACGCCGCAGCAAGTCGGCCCCGCCCAGACTGTAACCGCCGATTACCTGGGCAATCTGCATCACCTGCTCCTGATAAATCATGATGCCATAGGTAGGTCCAAGGATCGGCTGCAGACGAGGATCCAGATAATCCACCCGCTTACCGTGCTTGCGCTCGATGAAGTCAGGTATCAGATCCATCGGCCCCGGCCGGTAAAGCGCCACCAGCGCGATCAGATCTTCAAATCGATCAGGTCTTGCCCGCTGCAGCAAATCTTTCATCCCACGTGATTCAAACTGAAAAATCCCGACGGTATTGCCCTTCGCCATCAAAGAAAATGTGGCCGCATCCTCGAGGGAAATACTTCCCAGTGAAAAATGACTTTCTTCAGTAGGTTGTGCATCCGGCTCAGCGACCGCCGGTCCGGGTGACGCAGCCCGATACTGCCGGATATCGGCAACTGCCCGATCAAGAATGGTCAATGTCCGCAACCCGAGAAAGTCAAACTTCACCAGGCCTACTTTCTCGACATCATCCTTGTCATACTGGCTGACGACCGCATCTCCCGAATCAGCACAGTAAACCGGACAAAAATCGGTGATCTTCCCCGGCGCAATCAGCACACCCCCCGCGTGCATCCCCACATTGCGCGTCAATCCTTCCAGTCGTTCCGCCAGTTCCAGCAGATTGCGCACGTCTTCCTCTTCCTCTGCCCGCTGATTGAGCAATGGCTCGATTTCACGCGCCTTGCGCAAAGTCATACCCAATTCAAACGGCACCAGCTTGGCCAGCTGATCAACAAAGTTATATGGCAGATCGAGCACCCGCCCGACATCACGCACCACTGCCTTGGCAGCCATGGTACCGAATGTTGCAATCTGCGCCACACTCTCCGAGCCGTAACGGTCGCGCACGTATTCGATCACTTGCTCACGCCGGTCCTGACAAAAATCGATATCGAAATCCGGCATGGAAATACGCTCCGGGTTCAGGAATCGTTCGAACAGCAAGTCGTAAAGCAGCGGGTCCAGGTCAGTGATCCCGAGAGAATAGGCCACCAACGATCCTGCTCCCGAACCACGCCCCGGCCCGACCGGCACATCATGCTGCTTGGCCCAGCCGATAAAGTCGGCCACAATCAGAAAATAACCGGCAAATCCCATCTGAATAATGGTCTCCACTTCAAAATCCAGCCGCATCTGATAGATTGGCTGCCTTTCGTTACGTTGCAGCACCTGCGGGAACGATTGCAGCAAACGCGCTTCGAGCCCTGTCTGGGCCTGCTCGCGCAGATGCTGCTCGACACTGATTCCGGCTGGTGTCGGAAAATCGGGTAACCGATTGACTCCCAACTCCAGTATCAGCGAACAACGTCTGGCAATCTCCACACTGTTGGCCAATGCTTCCGGCACATCGCGGAACAGCTCACTCATTTCTTCCGGCGTTTTGAAATACTGTTGCTCGGTAAATTCCTTGGGACGCCGGCGATCTCCCAGTACATAACCTTGTGCGATACATACACGCGCTTCGTGTGCCCTGAAATCCTCCGGCCGCATGAATTGCACCGGGTGAGTCGCCACCACCGGCAGTTTCAGGCGGGAAGCCAGATCCATCAGGGCATATCCTGATATTTCCTCATCAGGTCGGCCACAACGTTGAATTTCCAGATAAAACCTTCCGGGGAACAAATCCGCCCACTGCTGCGCAGCCGTTACTGCAGCAGGCGGATCAGCCAGCAACAATTGCTCGACCTCTCCCTGCCCTCCCCCTGACAACGCAATCAACCCTTCTGTACCCGCCTCCTCTTCTCGGAACCAGCTTTTCTCAGCTCGGCATACCCACGATACATATTCTCGCGATAGGCGCGGGACAGCAGGCGACTCAGAAGCAGATAACCGGAAAAAGACTGACACAGCAGCAACAGACGAAAAGGCCGGTCTGCATCGTTTTCATTCGTGATCCAGATGTCGCAGCCGGCAATTGGCTTGATCCCGGCTTTGAAAGCACATTGATAAAATTTGACCAGACCGAAGAGATTGGAAAGATCCGTCAATGCCAGCGCAGGCATACCGACATCACGCGCTTTTGTGACCGCTTCTTCAACTCGCACGATACCGTCTATGACAGAGTACTCGCTGTGCAACCGTAAATGGATGAAAACAGGGTCGATCGGCATGGTGATACAATGGCAACATTCACTGAAACTTTGAAAAACAATCGGATAAGAACTGAAGCAGTTTTATTTCCTCAGTCCATTTGCCTCATTTTACATCATGCTGAAAGCCCCTGAATTACTCCTGCCCGCCGGCTCTCTGGAAAAAATGCGTGCTGCCTACGCTTTCGGAGCGGATGCGGTCTACGCCGGCCAACCGCGCTACTCGCTGCGCGCCCGTAATAATGAATTTACCCTTCCGCAGTTATGCACAGGGATCACTGAAGCGCATCAGTTCGGCAAGAAATTTTTTGTAGCAAGTAACCTGATGCCTCACAACAGCAAGGTCAAGACCTACCTGCGCGACATGGCACCTGTCATCGAACTGCAGCCCGATGCACTGATCATGGCCGACCCGGGTCTCATCATGATGGTGCGGGAAAAATGGCCTGAGGTGCCAATCCACTTATCCGTTCAGGCCAATACCGTCAACTATGCCGCCGTCAGATTCTGGCAATCACTCGGCCTGACGCGCATCATCCTGTCGCGCGAGCTATCGCTGGAAGAAATCAGCGAGATCCGTACACTCTGCCCGGATATGGAACTCGAAGTATTCGTGCATGGTGCTTTATGTATTGCTTACTCCGGCCGATGCCTGCTATCCGGCTATTTCAACCATCGCGACCCCAATCAGGGCACCTGCACCAATTCCTGCCGCTGGGACTACAAAGTCAAGGCAGCTGAAGAGAATGCAAGCGGCGATATCGAGCTGCCGCAAAAAATCGACTTCGATTTCAATGAAGCACTTCAATCAATCGAATCTATCTCTTTCAGCAATACCGCTATACAACGCCATCCCGCAGCCGATCAGGTCTATCTGATCGAAGAAAGCCAGCGACCGGGGCAACTGATGCCCGTGATGGAAGATGAACATGGTACCTACATCATGAACTCGAAGGATTTGCGCGCGGTCGAGCATGTGGCGCATCTGACCGAAATCGGTATCGACTCACTCAAGGTCGAAGGACGAACCAAATCAGCCTACTATGTCGCACGTACCGCACAGGTTTATCGTCAGGCAATCGATGATGCCGTTCATCAGCGCCCTTTCGATCCGGCACTGTTAGGCCAGCTGGAAGGCCTGGCCAATCGCGGCTATACCGATGGCTTCTATCAGCGCCATCACAGCCAGGAAACGCAGAATTATCTGCGTGGCCATTCTGAATCCTCCCGCAGCCAGTATGTGGGCGACATCGAACATGTGGATGCCACCACCGGCATGGCCGAAATCCTGGTCAAGAATCGCTTCCAGACCGGTGATCGCCTGGAAATCGTTCACCCTTCCGGTAATCGCATCATCCAGCTCGAACAAATGCAGGATCTCGAAGGCAATACGGTCAGCATTGCGCCCGGCAGCGGCCACCGCGTCCGAATTCCACTCACAGGGAATATCGAAAAAGCATTCATTGTCAGGTTTCTATAAATTCATCCTGTTTTCCGCCGTATTTTTACCCGATTCAAGCAGAATTCGGGCAAATATCCCAGCGAAAAACCATCCCGCACCCTCAGGGAAATCCACGGGCAGGTTATGCATTTCCGGTACAATTACCGCATGCAACGCAGCAAAACGCCAAACACAAAAAATTCTGATACCGGGTCGATACCAGGCAACATCATTCTGATCGGTATGATGGGTTCCGGTAAAACCACGGTTGGCAAATTACTGGCGAATCTTGTCGGCAAGACTTTTATTGATGTCGACCACGAAATCCAGCGACGCACTGGAGTCGGAATACCTGTGATCTTCGAAATAGAAGGAGAGGCCGGCTTTCGCAAACGTGAAAGCGAAGTATTGCGAGATATCATCAGGCAGCAGAACATCGTACTAGCTACCGGGGGAGGAGCGATATTACACCCCGATAATCGTACCTTATTGCGGCAGCATGGCACAGTAGTTTATCTGTGCGCACCCGTTACTGAATTACGCCGTCGTACCCATCAGGATAAAAATCGGCCTCTGTTGCAAACCGGGAACGTGCATGCCAGATTGATCGAGCTGTTCACCCAGCGTGATCCGCTGTATCGTGAAACCGCACATATCATCATGGACAGCGGTCGGCAAAGTGCCCGCACTTTCGTACAGAAACTGATACAGAAATTGCGTCAGTGCAATCAAAACTCCACTGCTGCAGGCACTTCTCCTTGCATTAAACCATCCGAATGACATATGGCCTACAACACAGACTCTGATAAACCCCGATCAGGTTTTGCTTCTGCTGAACGATAACTTTGAAAGAATGTGATATGAACGCAATAGAATCAGTCGAAGTTGCACTTGACGCCCCCCCGGAGAACCGCAATTACTCCATTCATATCGGACAGAGGCTGCTTTCCAGAACAGATCTGCTGCTTCCCTATCTGCCTGGCAAAAAGGCTGCAATCGTTACCAATACCACTATAGCACCGCTTTACCTGGAAAAACTGCGTACCATGCTCGCCGAGCATCACGTGGAAACCTTTGCGATCATTCTACCTGATGGTGAACAATACAAAAACTGGGAAACGCTGAACCTGATTTTTGATGCACTACTGGAACACCGCTGTGAACGCAGGACACCGCTGATTGCGCTGGGGGGTGGAGTCATCGGCGACCTGACCGGTTTCGCAGCTGCCACCTATTTGCGCGGTGTGCCATTTATCCAGATTCCCACCACCCTGCTCGCACAAGTAGATTCTTCCGTGGGAGGAAAGACCGGCATCAACCATCCGCTTGGCAAAAACATGATCGGTGCCTTTTATCAGCCGCAACTGGTTCTGACCGATTCAGCCACCCTCACTACCTTGCCGGACAGGGAACTGCGCGCCGGCATTGCAGAAGTGATCAAATACGGCCTGATTCATGACGCAGATTTCTTCGACTGGCTCGAACACCACATGAAACGACTGCTGGCACGTGACCCCGAGGCAATAAATTATGCAATCCGCCGCAGTTGTGAAATCAAGGCTGAAATCGTTTCGCTGGATGAACGTGAAAGCGGTTTGCGGGTGCTGCTCAATCTTGGTCATACTTTTGGCCATGCAATCGAGAATGCCATGGGTTACGGTGCATGGCTACACGGTGAGGCTGTTGCCGCCGGCACTATCATGGCAGCTGATCTCTCCCAGCGTTTACAGCGCATTACCTCTCAGGAGATCGATCGTATCCGGCACTTGTTCGAAAATGCCGGATTACCGGTAAAAGGCCCGCGCATCACACCGGAACGTTACCTGGAATCGATGCAGCTCGATAAAAAAGTGAAAGAGGGTGCCATGCGTTTCATCCTGCTCGATTGTATCGGCAAAGCATCAGCAGGCGATACCGTCCCCACTCCCCTGCTGCTTGAAACATTGTCAGCCTGCGTTGCCGATGCATAGTAATCTGGCACCCTACGCCGTATCCGATACCAACTCACGCGGCCGCCGTATCCATGAAGAACTGCCGTCCGGGCGCAGCCAGTTTCAGCGCGACCGGGATCGCGTCATTCATTCCACTGCTTTCCGCCGGCTGGAATACAAAACCCAGGTATTCGTCAACCATGAGGGCGATCTGTTTCGCACCCGTCTGACTCACAGCCTGGAAGTCGCCCAGATCGGTCGTTCCATTGCACGCAATCTGAATCTCAACGAAGAGCTGGTGGAAGCGATTACGCTCTCACATGATCTGGGACACACGCCTTTCGGCCATGCCGGCCAGGATGCCCTTAACGACTGCATGAAAATCCACGGAGGATTTGAGCACAATCTGCAATCACTCCGTGTAGTAGATGTGCTGGAAGAACGTTATGCCGCGTTCAATGGGCTGAATCTGTGTTTCGAAACCCGCGAAGGTATCCTGAAAAGAATCCCCAAATCCAGAGCCCCGGAGCTGGGAGAACTGGGAATACGTTTTCTGCATGGCTACAGTGCTTCACTGGAAGCACAGCTGGCCAATCTGGCAGATGAAATTGCCTATAACAATCACGATGTGGATGACGGGTTGCGCTCCGGCCTAATTACCCTGACGCAGCTTGAAGAAATCGAAATCTTCGCGCGCCACCTGCACCAGGTAAAACAGCATTACCCGGATATTACCGGACGGCGTTTGATTCATGAAACCGTTCGCGGCATGATCAATACGCTAGTAGTCGATCTGACCGTGCAAAGCGGCACCCGCATCAGGGATGCCAGCCCGGACAGCCCGGACAGTGTGCGCGAGAAGCCGGTTCTGATCGGTTTCAGCGATACGATCAAACGACAACAACAGGAACTGAAACGTTTTCTGCACAAGAATCTCTACAAGCATTACCGGGTCATGCGTATGAGCAACAAAGCACGGCATACGATTGAAAAATTGTTCACCGCGTTTGAAACTGAACCTGCATTATTGCCCTATGAATATCAGAAAAAATTTCAGGAGTACGGACATCAAGCTATCGCCGATTACATCGCCGGCATGACCGACCGCTATGCCATCAGGGAATACCAGCGCTTGTTCGCCATCACCGAAAATTGAACGAAACCCACAAATATATATATATCCGATTTTTCAGTATGTACAACAATCATATCAACCCGTAAAACAAGAGCGGTATCACCGGATGAGTTAAATCATCAATCAGATAGAAAAGGAAAACAGCATGAAGATAATCACAGTTCTTTTGACGGCCCTCCTGTTGGCCACCGGCTGCGGAAATAAGGAATCCACCGGTAAAACAGCAAGCGATGAGCCAGAGATTGTAATGATGGATGAATCTACTTCCGTTGGTGAACTCCCTTCGGTTCTGAAAGAAGGTTTGTCGGATAAAGAACAGGATGAGCTGAAGAAACAGATCATGCCGATACTCGATGACGGCCTTACACCGGAGCAACGTTTCCTGAACCTGCGCAAGGATGCGGAAGCCGGCGATGCGGAAGCACAGAACAGCCTCGGTTCCATGTATTTCTCCGGCGAAGCCATTTCCCGTGATGCACAAGGAAAAGCCAAGGATCGGGATCCGGAAGCCGCCGCAGGATGGTTCTTCCGAGCGGCGGAACAAGGCCATGCCGGCGCTCAGTTCAACCTTGGGCTGCTATATTTCAGTGGCGAGGGCGTTACCAAGGATACTGCCAAAGCGGTCGAACTATTCACCCAATCTGCCGAACAAGGCAATATCGACGCGCAGAATAACCTTGGCGTCATCTACCTGATGGGTGAAGGCGTGAAGCAAAACACCAACAAAGCTATCGAATGGTTTGAGAAAGCTGCCGAACAGGGCAATGAAGAAGCCATCAAAAACCTGGAAGCAGTCCGTGCATCGCAAACAGATCCCAAAGAAGCAACGGACAAACAGAAATAACAGAATTTTCCAATCAACCCGGTCAGGCAGATACTGACCGGGCAAGATCCCATGTAAACAAGATAGCCGGGCCCGACAAGAAGCACAACCAAGGCAAACGCATTGCTGACAATAATCGTGCAAGGGTTTATTCCAGCGTTATTTAACCTGAGTTCGGGATAAGCCCTCAAGCTTCGGCCAGGCTATTGACCCGGGTCAGGTTCAAGGTTGGTTTGTTATCGGACAAGCAGTAAGCCACGATGCCAGTCATCAGATTGACGAGGAAATTGAAGGAGAACGATAGCGAGCGATGCGCCGGTGGTTATCGCCAACAGCGATTACAGTAGTATCAGCAATGGAAGTCCATTCATATTGGCCTTTGAGCATTTCAAACAAGGCTGCTAGGGGAGCCACACAGCGAGGCAGAAGTTCCACGTATCGTATACTCGGCAGCTTCGGAAACTCAGCCTGCAAGTGGCGGCACACGTAAACCAGGTAAAAACTCTTGTCGAGACCGCTGGCGATCATCTCATCGAATATACCCCTGATCTACCGGGTAGCACCTCCATCTGACTGCAAAATCTTAGGAAGATGAGGATAAGGCGGTAATCCAGCCGTGCTCCGATCATGATGCCACGTATTCCCGGCGGGTACTTGCTTCTTAGAGAAGCCTATGACAGTATTTTTCAGCATAACTGGTTCAGGCACATCCCGCCAGTGTACTAATGTACTGTCCCTACCCCGATCATCGATGATAATGTTGCCCTCAATCAGGGTACTGTTTTCAGGCCACTGATGATAATCCGGTCCCTTACCACCTCGCTGTTCTAATCCAACACCAATCATATCGTTATTGGCAGTTTTCGATCCCATCTGTAAGACATTATTACGGATTACCACAACGCCGCCATTGGGAACATCGATCAATCGGCTATCGACCCCCTCCAACGATGCTACGATACTGTTTTCAATAGTCGTTTTAGCAGCTCGACTCTTAATCTCATGCCCTTCCCCTTTTGACGACAGAAACTTGCTATTTCTGATAATTAGTTCATCAATCCGGTTTATATATATGCCATGCGCAGAACCACCATAACCCAGCCTTTCGAATACGCTATCTTCGACAATAACTGTGCTATCAGAGTTATTACCGGCAAGAACACCCTGCTGACCATCATGAAAATACACATTCTGCAAGGTAAGATTTTTACCTTCCTGGCGAATCGCAGCACCATTACCACCACTAACAGCCGCGCCTGATACCTCCAAGCCGCGAATTACCGTATTGTCACCTTGAATCACTAGCGTTGCCTTACCACCAACAGCTGCGTCTTTGAGATGGGCACCAGAAGCTTCAATAGTAACGTTATCGGCAGTGATCGTAGCGCCTTCTTTCCAGATTCCGGGCAAAATTGTGATGGTATCCCCATTTTTAGCAGCCTTGAAGGAAGCCTGAATGCTCGTAAATGCCTGCTTACCTATGGTAGAACGGGGCACATTAAGATCAAGCAGAGTTCCGGCTTCAGGAGGCGCAGCTTTGTAGAGCCAGACGTTACCTTTGGAATGACCGTAAGCCGCAAAAACATCTACTTTATGCAGATAGATAAATTTTCCGAAACTGCCATTAGAAATCGATTCATCGAAAGGAGGTGACACTTTCGTTTGAAAAGAGCGAAATTTCTTATCACCAATATCCCATGTCCAAATCGTTTTACTGCCATCCCAAAATACAAACCTATCATACACAGAATCATAAGCAATCCCCTTATTGTACAGGTGCTGCACATCCTGTGGCCATCTGTCTACCAGAACAATCCGACCGTTCCCTGCTGTTGCTGTTATTGCTCGATTCATGCCTCCTCCGCGATCGATCACATAAATCTCGTCGTGCTTAGCTGTGAAAAGAGTAGTAGAGGTCATGTGATCGCCAAAATATCCATAATCTACAACCTTGGCAGATCCATCAGTCTGATATTCTCTCTGGAATCCCTGTTGACCCAATCCAAAAAAGCCCCAAAGAACATTTCTTTTGGGATGAACGATCAGGCTTGTCGGAGAGGGTAAACCTTTATGCTCATGAAATACCCATTTCCGCATTTTCGGATCAAATTCCCAAATTCCTTGAGGTGGTGATTGTTGATCTCCCCCTGGGAGATAGCCAGATGCCCCACCCACCCATAGGGACTGGGTCGCTGGCCACCACACAACTGCATCGTAGGTGTGTCGCGATACCGGACCCTTATACGGCTGCTTTGTTTCAGGATTATATGGAGAAGGATCAGTTAAACGTTTCCAGGATAAAGTATCAAAATTAAAGCGATACACTTCGTTTCCACCATAGTCTTTATGCCCTCCGCCAGTAAAATACCAGTCATAGTTAGTATCGTCGAAACCCGCGCCACCCCAAGCACGAAATACGCCACTTGGGCCAACGACCCCCCAAAATCCATGAGATCCAGCTGGGGCAGAGGCCATACTGGAATCATACTCAGTGCGGGTTAACAAAGGTGCTGATGTCTTAGGAATTTCTCGCCATTCTCCCGGTTGCATGGTTGCAACTATTTTTTTAAGCTGTTTAAGTTTAATTTTCTCGTTAGTGTTAGTATTTGCTGCCTCTTTCTGGGCGTATATATTATGCGGATATATGCTATATATAATCGTTAGCACGATCATAGTCAGAATACAATAATGATCTCTATTTTTTGGGCACAGGAATAACTTTAACAGCATCTTTACGCCTCCATACTTCTTAAATATGCTTATGAATTAGCAAGATAAATTTCACAAGAATTGCTAGATACCCGCAGTATAATCACCATGCTCCCAGAACCCTTCTTCAGCTTGTGTATCATGTCTGCTGTTGATACTGCTTTAGCCGGACAAAAGCATCTCCTACCCAATGTCTATCTACGTACTCTTCAGCAAGTTGCACTTTCCGGTATTACATCTACTCCTCTTCGTTATCTGTTCCCGTATATTCTCGTTTTTACATCAGGCAATCTAACAGCCATCGATTTCTTCACCCCTAGTTTCAAACTTACCTGGATTAATACAGCATACCTTTGCTGTCATACGCGGATTAGGTTTATATAAGCCACGTTTTGAAGCTGAATATTCTCCACCTCCGACCAGAATCCATCATCCAGTATCGTAAACTCGGCATATTGGTAGTGTTAGAACCTTCAATATTACGAGTTTTCCTCTTTCTATGAAAATCCCTATCTCATCAAAACATCAAACGACCTCTAGTTCTTACATTCGCCATCTGACTTCAAGCCTTGGACGTATATCTATTTCCGGTACTCGCTCACTACTGCCGAATCGTATAAGGCCATTAACATTCCCAGATAGATAGACTAATCGCCAACCATAATTAGGTTCACCCTCAGCAAAAGCTTTCAGTCGTTCGGATATATTAAAAGATGCCCATCCGGCATTCCAGTCGGTATTGATTACCGCATCTGCCGTAGCATAATAATCTGATCCAGATCCTGCTGCTCCAGGACTATCCCAGAACAGATTATTACTCGCTCTCAACCACGTAGCTTCCCGCTCCTTCCATGGCTTCATCATAGCGTGTAACGCCAATAAATTACTGTATTCACTCTTGTACAGATGAAGTGCAGCCATCTCAATAGTTGCGTTATCCGGCACAGGCCCTCCTTCTGATGCAAATATATTGAATTTGATCAGTGGCGTATAATTCTTTACCAGAAATTGCATGTACTGCGCATTACCAAAGTTATTATTCACATGGTAAATAGAAAGATAGGTATCGGCGACTGCTTGTGCATTCTCGTTACTATCTCTATATATAACTGTCGTCACCACCTCTCCGGAAGAAGGAGGCGCTGTGTCAGACTGAACAATCAAAGTAACTGGCTCTGAATACACGCTACTGGCCCCCATATTATCGATAGCTTTGGCTGTTATTGCATATTCTCCCGATTCCAAAGCAACCCAGTCAATAAAGTAAGGCTCGGTCGTTACTGAACCGATCGCTGATCCATTAATATAGAAAATTACTTCTGCCACTGATCCATCGATATCACTTGCCTGTGCTGTCAAGGTGACCAGACTGTTTACAGTAACCGTTTCACCCGTAGCCGGGGTGCTCAGCACAACCGCAGGTGCTTGGTTTACAGGACCCGGCCCCGGGTCAGGAGTGCTTCCACCACCACTAGGCGCTACCCAGCCAATCGGTTTATAAACCCAGATATTTCCATTTACCGCATTCTCAAGACCAATGAATACATCAAATCCGGAGATATACTTCCATTTTCCCAATATTCCGGTACCGACATTCAAAGGCGGGGAAGGCTCACTCATCCTCAATCTCTCCATCCAGACCTGCCAACCGGAAGTAGATAATTGTTCAGGTGGCGCAATACGCCATACTTCTGCACCGCCACACCACAGCAAAAAATTACTCCGGTTGGGATCAAAATCCAGTGCGCAATATCGTAAAGACAGACCAGTTGTGCTATTAAAATTATTCAGCCATGCAACAAATTCTCCTACTGAACCTGTTTTTGCAACAGCTTGATCCCGATTTGTCTGCCGTTCTGGGCGCAGATCCCAGAAATAAAATGGATTTGTATTACTTCCAAGTTTCAGAAAAACTTTACCAACCGGATCGTAGCCACAACTTGTCTGATCAGACGGACTTGACCAGTAAATTCCTACACGTGTTATCTGATCCATCCAGGGAGTGTTAATATCTGTGATTTGATACCGGTATAAATTTTGTCCAGTTCCTCCACCTATTCGAGCAGCTACATAAACAACGTCATATCCGGATTCCAAACTATAGGCTGTACACCCGTTTACGTGGCTCATCGGGATAGGTGCGCCTGGCAGATGCCTGGGAATATCACGGTTTTCCCACATCTCTCCCCCTTCAATTTCTGGAAATGCACTCACTCTCTGAACGTGTGATCCTGTAGTACCGCCCACTTTATTTGGATCAGCTCGAGCCGGATCAAACAGATATGGGCCAGTCGGACGCATAATATTAGGGTTATCCTCACTTGGCCGTACATACGCCCCCCCCGTATTGAAAATTGCACCACCAAAATTGAGATAACGATCCACTATTGGTAAAAAAACTGCATTATCATAAGTATGTGCTGAGGCAGGCGCAGCATCCGCTCCATCGACGGGTATCGTTATGCTGGAAATTATATCTATTTCACTTGGCAAAGATACTCGTTCCCATTTGAGATCTCTTGATCGCCAGCGGTAAATATCGTTCCCGGAATAATTCGCATGCCCTCCTCCATAAAGAATCAGATCACCCCGATTACTGTCCCAGGCAAAGCTGCTCCAGGCTGCGATTATCTTGTGAGGAGTAGGATTTCCAAGACCATAGAGTGGTCGCAACGCAGCAGGTGTCCACGCCTCAGAATAAGAATTTGTATTCACTTGCCGCCATGTACCTTCCGGCATCTGTGACACAATTTCTAATAATGCCCCACCAGCATAGGGAGTCGAAGCATATGTCAGCGGGGTAAAAACCAGACAAGTCAGTGACAGGATATATTTTTGAAACAGGCAACCGCACTTTATTCTCACATCTTCCTCCACCTGAGAATTTCTCCAGCTAAATAATGGAGATAAATTTATGAAAAATCGTTAGAAATCCACAATAAATACGATCAGTAAAGAACAGTTGAATATTTCTAGCAATCACCATTCCATCTCGAGTGGTCGGGTAATTTGTTCAATGCGCCCAAATAATGTTAGAAATACCTGACAAATAGATATTTCAATATAATTCATGTGCTCCGATTTAGAGCTTCTATGCAAACACCAGAAAAATATTCATATTTATTTCATGCAATTTTTATGCCATAAGCATTAAATTCATATAATTCAATACATTGTATTACGCAACAAAAAAAAATCCAGGAAGATATGTAAATTTTTTCGACACATCAAATCCGCTGATGTTTAATTCCGAATAGCTGATAAATAATTAAAATAGAAGAATGCAAGTTGTCATGCCCCAATACATATCAATGTTCGCCACAGTCATATCATATGAGAGTAAATTATTCTCAACACACTATCAGAAGAGTGAGTGAAGAAAAGTGCTGCAGCCATAAGGAAAAATCACGAGATGGTGTGAACTCTCGCAACCCCCAATAAGAAAGCTCCCGGCCAAGACCGCTTTCCTTGGTGCCACCGAAAGGCATACGCGGGTCCGATTTTGTAATGCTGTTGATAAATGCGGCGCTGGCTGCCAGTTGGCGCGCGACCTGTTCGCCTCTTTCCAGATCCCGGCTCCACACACTTGCACTCAACCCGAACCGGTGGCGTTGGCGTTGGCGTTGGCGTTGGCGTTGGCGTTGGCGTTGGCAAGCGTAATTGCTTCCTCCACGGTATCCACCACAATAATCGGCAAGACCGAGCCGATATCAGTTGCCTCATCGAGCGGATCACCTACCACCAGTTTCCCGACCTCGGCCAGCAACGTACTGGTGAACACTTCTTCGATTTCTTTCAAAACGATCAGGCGCTTTGCAGCAATGCAGCTTTGGCCATTGTTCTGAAATCGTCCGGTTACTGCGGCTTTTGCCGCTGCCAGAATGTCTGCATCCCCCAATACGATGAACGGATCGGAGCCACCCAGTTCCAGTACCACTTTTTTCAGATGCTTGCCGGCAACAGAAGCGACTGCCCGGCCTGCTTCTGAGCTGCCTGTCAAAGAAACACCCTCAATGGAAGCAAATACAGAGTCTGCTGCAAAAAGTAGGTATCAGTTGCACGTACATAACTCATCCAGAAACGAAAGCATATCCAACAAGGCTGTGCGGCAAATTGCGTGCCACCGATCTTGAAAGTGTCATCTGCAGGGTGCGGGGAAGGCTCATAGACACTTCGCCCCGTCGACAATGACGGTACCGGACCTCCCGAAGGGCTAGTGCAGCCTGTCGCCGTTCCCGTATTATGGAGGCTGGCGCGTGCATGTTCATTTAGAGCGTTTTTCTTATAGTTGGAATCGAAGGGATTTCCCCGTGAGTTAAAATAAGAGAGGATAGAGGTGAGAGATGCCGAAAGCTTATTCAGAGGATTTGCGCTGCCGGGTAGTGGCGGACACGGAGAAGGGTCTGAGTATCAGGGCGGTGGCCGATAAATATTCGGTCAGCCCCTCATTTGTATCGAAGATAACCT
>OBJA01000551.1_pt1 | contig 31618 bp, 21 predicted proteins | sample 1519751 | NCBI WGS metagenome assembly OBJA01 (sample SAMEA3881238, study PRJEB22517) | soil metagenome | biome: lake sediment; feature: soda lake sediment; material: sediment, water from around vicinity | place: India | collected 2013-12-23 | depth 3 m
AAAAAATTTATATCCCGCTCCACCTGTTCTATTTAGTTTTCAAAGACCTTATTTTTAAAGGTTATTTCGCCAAAATTCGACATTAGGCGAATTTTGGGCAACCTTATATATTATACTACAATCAAATCTCAATGTCAAACACTTTTTTATTTTTTTTATTAATCAGCGTTTATTTTGCAAATTACAGATTGTAGCTTTGCATGTATTAATGCCCATTTCATGCAACAATAGTGTTGCCTTTCTTGAACTGTTATATGCAAAAATTTCCAATATTTTTTCGATTAAGCGATCGGTTTTCATTTCCAAAGGCTTAATGAAAGTGAATATTTCTGAAAATGTTTTGTGATTACATTCAGGATTGATGCAGAAAAATTTCTTACAACGTAAATGTACATTCACTTTATATCCGTCGATCGGCAAGTCTGTAAACTTACGAATTCGATATGAATGAATCTTCTCCGATTCAATTCCACAGTACGGACAAACATTTTTTTCTTGAGTTGACTCAATAACAATAGTTACATGATCTTCATCGATCCGATGAGATACATATTTAGTTCCTTCAAACAAGCTCTTAATTTTGTCTTGCATTGTAATCACTCCAATCAAACGATAAGTTTTTGAAGCACTGAAATCTAATTCTTGTAAACTACCTTATATATTATACTACATTCTCACCTTCGAGTCAACACATTTTAGACAGTTTTCCATGTCAGTTTTTACCATAAGTCTTACGTTGTTTTAAACGCAACAGGAGATATTATACTAAAACAATATCGGTCTGTCAATAAAAACATACTTTTATTTTTATTTTTTCAGCGTGATATTATTATACTAAAATTAATAATTTTTGTCAACACATATTAGACAGTTAAATAATGGAAAACACAAGGTCTTCACAATACATTAATATATGCTAAAATAATAAAATGTATACTTTTTTTATCACTTTTTTCAACTTTTTTTAGCCAAAAAAGAGAGCCTAAAAAGACTTTAGGCTCTTTATAAATTTAAGATACATAAATTTTAAACACTCTTGTTACTTCTTCAGTTCCGATTTTTATTTTTACAGACAAAGTAACCAAGGTTGTTTTATTTGGTTTATTATACTCACCATGATCACTTATGATCAGAGGATGACTAGAAGACCACTCCATGATCGCATTATACGATTCATTGTAAATCGGTAAGACAAGATCTTCTGAGAGGTTTTTAGGAATAACATTATCATTTAAATATAAATATAAATGAGACAGCTTATCTTTATCACTCATCCCTTTCACAAGAATTTGATAATTATATTCATCTATTATACCATCATTATTAATAATCATTTTAACATTAACTATTTGATCGTTTAGTAAATTTTTATTTACAATTCCATCAACATTAATTACTTCCGTATTTTCAATTTCCATCGAAAACTTAACATCATTTCCTATCTTTAATATGAAGAGTTGAAATTCACATTCTTTAATAAACTCTTCCCATCTACCATCTGTACTTCTAATAACAGCTGGACAGTTTTTACCACTAAAATTAAAATGTTGTTTAATTGCATCTAAACCTAAATCGTATTCATAAAGCAAGTTCGCAACTAATTTTGCTGTTCTTCGCAAAGTCTTTTGATAGTTGCCGCCAAAATTGATACAAGTTTCAATTCCAATTCCATTTTGATTTCCGCCACCAATTGCCCATGTCTGATATTCATTATTAAAATAAGTCGTCCCATAAGCTCTACTACCATCACCAGCGTGCCATGCAATTTCATCATTAGGAACATGTTGATATATTTCATTTTCATCAATAGTATAATGCCATGATGCAACACGTCCCCCAGCATTATTAGCTTGTTGATGAATATACTGATCAATCCCTGAAGCTGTGTGGTCAGCGCCATTCATTCCCGTATCATGAATAACGATATATTTTACTCCTCCTGGCATTTTTGTGCCATTTAAACCAGATCCTGGTCGCAACTTGGTAACTGTGTTTGGATAAACAATGCTTTGAATAATATCTAAATCTTCACTTAACGGCATTAATATCCGATTTTGAGCTTGGTTTGGATATAAACTTTCAAAATAATTCTTAATATAATTTGCTCGGTCCATTACTGCAACTCCTTTTGATGTATATTCTATTTCATATATATATTCACGATTAGATATTTGATATGATGCAGTTAATCTGATATTTATACTTTCTAATGCAAGATGGAGACGATTTTGAATTAATGCGCCCGGGTAACTAGAAAGCCATTTGAGATTTCTTTGATAAACGCCATCAGCACTAGGCAACAACCCACTTTCATCATCAACAATACCCCTTACGTTTTGTTCAATCCAGAAGTTTGTATTTGCAACTTGTTCATCAACTGGAATTTGCAAGACAGTTATTGATTTTGAGAAATTAGATGTAACATTATTATAAGTAACTTTGATTACTATATTGACATTTTGATTTATTTTATCCCTTGTTATAACGCCGTCATTATTAAGATATGGCGAATTAATCACATATTCAACACTAACATCATAAACCGGATGGTTATAAACAAAAGTAAGATTTTCACTCACCTGAGTAGGGATTGTGTTTTTTAAGTATTCAACAACTTCACTAATCGGGTCAAACACTTCAATTTGATATGTAACAAATGATAAAACATCATCAGCAAGTGCTACCTTCAATGTCGCAACACCCTTACTTAAACCAGTAATTTCTCCATTACCATCAACTACAAAAATAAGGGGGTTACTTGTTTGATATATTAATTCGTCTTGTGAAGAAGTTGTGGCTTGAATATTAATTGTATGACCAACTTCAACAATAGAAGGTCCACTAATATTAATTTCATGTAATTTCAAAATATTAATATCTTTTGAAAATTTTCTTGTAATTCCCAAAACAGTAATATTAAAGGTAAACTCAATTAGATGATCTTCATGATTTCTTGTTACCACACCATCATTAGTTAAATATTCGATATTATTTGAGCTATATACAATCTCGAAATCATAATTCAAATATTCAAATATTAAATTAAGGTCATGATATAAGTTATTAGGAATTTGATTTAAAATATATTCACTAATCACATTTATTTCATTAATTATATCTTGATTAGGGTTAATTACAGTTAAAATTTGTTCACAGTAGATATTGGGATTATCTTTGAAATAAACTTTAATTGTAACTTCGCCACCAGAAACGCCTTTTACAATTCCGTCTTCATCTACTGATGCTATTTCATCATCGCTTGATTCCCACACTAAATCGTATCCTTTTCGGTTTGTTTCGACTTGGAGAAGAATAGTTTCTTCAACTTCAATTTCATCATCCCCGATGATTTCTAAATAGTAATCTTCTTTACATGATATTAATGTTAATGAAAGACAAATTAATATTAAAAATATTATCAACTTTTTCATATTAAACCATCCTTTCAAACATTAATTATTATACAACAAAAAGCATGAATGTGCAAAGGTTTTCATAAAGATTTAATTACTCCCAAAAAACTAAAGAGAAAGCTAGTAATTATTTAAAAAACTCGAGTATCTAAAAGAATAAAAAAAAGGCCCAATTGAGCACGCTCAATAAGACCATTTTTAATTTGTTTTTATTCAACTGCTTCCCATTTTGCATAATATTTAACTGAAGTTAAATTTAATTCTTTAGCAATTCCAGGGAATGATGTAATAGGTTCATCTGTTAAATTTTCATCTGTACACCAACCAGCAAATGTAAATCCTTCTTTAACAGGAGTAAATATATCACCAGGGTATAATCTTGTTTCAATAACATCATTTGTAAAATCAGCTGCAGTCATAAAATGCATATCTATAGTAGTTGTTGTTATTGCAGCTGTTGGCATATTTGGAATAGCAACTAACCATCCTGCAGAAACAGCAGTATAAACTGATTGCATAGCAGCTTTATATGTTGAAGTACATGTGTCATGATACATTATGTATCGGGTTGCACCATCAATTGAAGCAACACTACCTTTACCAACTACTTCCCATAAACCTTCAGTTGCAGTTGGTTTTATACCAATTACGGTCCAGTTTACATTTCCTGCAGTATGGATAATAATTGCAGCACCAGACCAATCGATAGACGCGTATCTTGTTGCTACGATATGAGTATTATTAGCATATTCAATAGCATCTTCAACTTCTAATTTTCCACCGTTTAAGTCATAAGTAACTTCAACATTAGAATAAGGAATTTCCCACATCTTAGCATAGAATACTTTGTTTTCTGTTTCACCTAATTCAATTTCTGTTACTGGGTCTCCTGTAAATTCAGCATTATCATACCAACCTTGGAAAACAAAACCATCTTTAGAATAATTCGGTAAGGTAACAGCTTCTAATTCGCAATATTCACCAGCTAAATCAACAAGTTCAGTTTCACCATCAAAGAATTTATATGTATAAAGTTGATCAACTTCAAACCATTTTGCATATATTGTAACATTGTTGAAGCCTAATGCTTTTCCTGTCAATGTTGCTTTTTCAGTAAGGTCAGCATCTAAGTACCATCCAGCAAAAACATTTCCTGGCTTTTTAACTGTTGGTAATGTTACAGTCTCATCAGCACCTGTAAACTTAATCTTGTTAGTATCTACTTTTGCTTGAGAAGCTTCAACGCTAATTGTCCATGTATTTTCTAAGAACAATTCTTTGTATGTTCCATAAGCAAAGTTACCATTGATGTATTCTCTTAAACGAGCAGAGTTTGCTGTTGCAACAAAGACTACATCATCAGCATAATTTGATGGAGTTAAATAAGTCCATAAATATTTTTGTCCAACTCTACCTAAGAAGTCACGGCCACCATTATGACCAATTTGAATTGCATCATTCAACCAGTATAATAATGGTTTCCATTTTGCATTGTATGCTTCTTGACGGATGAATTGTTTTGCAGTATTATCTACTGTTAAATGATTTGCATTATCCTTATAGAATTCAAAAATCCATTCAGATAAGAAAGCATCATTTAAAATAGATTCAGCTTTAGTTAGTTCAACTTTTAATGCAGCAGCATCTGCAGGAAGTGGAGTATAACCTTTAGCTTGTAAGTGAGCATATAAATCAGCTACAAACAAGTCAACAACTTCAGTTCTTGTTGCAGTATATAATTGTCCACCATTTAAGTTAAGGGTAATATCATATTTTGCCAATTTAACAGCGCATTCCGCTTCAAACCATGCTTTATCTGTTATTAAAGCAGATACTTCAGAGATAACTTTTAGATATTTTGTATTTAAAGCTTTTAGATTAGCTAAATAATTATCTTCAGCTTGTTCTGACTTAACTTTTGCAATTTGAGCATTCCAATAAGTCGCACTGCGTGTAACTGCAGCAGTAAATCTAGCATCATCAAATAAAGCTTCTTCATTATCAGTTAATCTTGCATTGTTGCGATAGAATTTTGCATTTGCTAATGCAGTTTCAATATCAGAAGTTGATTCTTCACCAGCTTCTAATTTTGTTAATGCATCTTCAACAACTTTTAGATTGCTCTTATAATAAATATGACGATAATCATTTTCTGGAGCTAAATCAAATCTTTGAATAGTTAATTTAGTTCCTGGGTTAGCAAATACACCAACAGCATCAGGGATGTTTTCTTGGGTTTTAAATGTCATACCATAGCCATTTGCTGGAATTGGAACTGTTCTGTCAGAAGCTAACATGATATTTTGGAATACGGCTTTGCCATTTCCTAATACAACAGTTCCGTCTGCAGCAGCAGTAAATCCAACTCTAAATCCGTCAAATGAAATTGCACCTTCACGAGACCCTTGAGCAACATATGGAGCTTCATTTCTATCAGTTCCTGAGTTATGAGTTGCTAGAGGAACTTTTGCTTCTTTATCTGTTAAGTTAACAAATAGGATTGCCCAGTTTCCACCAGTTTTTTCTCTTAAGTTACCATAATCATATGTAGGTTTTCCATCAGCATCAACAGCAGTGATATAAACTGTTACAAAGTCCATTGCAAAGTATTGATATCTTTGTTCGTCTTCATCTTGTACAAATGTAGTAACATTGTCAACAGTTTGCCATTTACCATTAATATGGAATGTATAACCTGAGAAGTAACTCCAATATTGTTGTCCTTTATAATCAGGATTTCCAACCATCTTATCCCAATAACTGAATGTATTTAATAAGTCGTATTTTTCCATTGGATTAGTTCCTTTTTGTTCAGAGAAACGTCCACCAATATACATAGCATCAGGATCTTCAGCAAGACCAGTATTAACAACAAATTCTAATGTTGTTGTAGGAACACCATCTTTAGTGAATGTTGCAGTTAATAATGCTTCATGATGTCTTAAATATTGAGATTTTAATGTAACACCATCAAAGTCATCATCATTTCCAGCCCAAGAAATTTCAACACCATCATGATCAGTCATCGATGTTGGTAACCCTTGAATTGTATTGACACCATCTCTACCAACTAAGCCATAAGGGAAGTAAGTAGGTACTGTTTCCATTAAATCATCATCTAATAAGAAGTCATACGCAGCTTTACTTGTATCAGTTGCTTTTAAAGCCATAACCTTAATTGTAGCTGTTTCAGTTAAAGCAGTACCATTATAAGTGAAAGTAATAGTATATGTAACTTCAGTATCAGTATCTAAATCTCTATTTGCATATTTACCAGTATTGTCAAACACTTCAGGTTTATCAGAAGACCATGCTAATGTCATATTGAATTTTCCTTCAGAAGTAGGTAATGCAATACTACCATTAGTAGCAATATTAGCCATAGGAGCTAATGTACCTTCAGTTAATACGTAAGCAACCTTTTCAGCAGCACTGTAACCTTTAGCTAAAAGGTTATATGAAACTGGTAAACCAATACCGTTATTTGTAATTGTTGCAGATAATTTTACAACTGTATCATCATTAGGTCGTACATAAACTCCAGCAGAAGATATAATTGTACCTTTATCAGAAGACCAAGTGATTGTTGCTCCCTTTAATGATGTAGGAAGTTGAATACTTTCTGTAACTTTTATAGGATTATTAGTTGTTGTATATTTATCGAAGAATACATCTAGATAATTTTTAACTAAATCATTAGTTTTGAAAGCATTATCATCTAAATTCATTACTTGTTTGAAAGTAATAGTAGATTCGTTTAGATAATCTCCATATTCAACGATTAAATTTATAGCTCCTGTTGAGTCAGCAGTTGCAACAAATTCGAATTTTCCATCTGTAATTGCTGTTCCATCTGCTTTTTTCCAAGTAACGCTTAAGCCATCATTTGGATAAACAGGCAAATCAAATGTAGCATTAACATATTCAGGAATTCTTGCCTTTAAGTAATCTACTGCTCTTAGAACGATTTCTTGATTAGATCCTCGTTCATATACATCAACTGTAAAACTATTAGTAATTGTAGCTTTAATAGTAGAAACAGCTGTAATAACAGCAGTTCCGCCCTTTAATGCAGTAACATTACCTTCATTGTCAACTGTTGCAACTTCAGGATTACTTGATGACCAGAATAAACCTCTGTTTGCAGAAGATGGAACAATTGCAACACCGAAATTATCAGTGTCTCCAACGTACATTTCATCTTGACCTTGAATAGTAATTCTTGTAGGTGCGAAATCTTCAATTTCTGTCACTTTTAATACATTTACTGTATATTCAGCTTTTACCGCTGCATTACTTTGTAAAGCAACAGTAATAACAGCTGTACCTGGAGCAACTGTAGTAACAGTTCCGTTTGCAACTGTTGCAACATCTGTATTGCTTGATGTATAAACAACAGCAGTTTCAGTTGTTCCAGTAATGAAAGGTGTTAATGTTACCGTTTGACCTGCAACAGTTGTTAATTCAACTGATGAAAGTGAAATAGTAACAGCCGGTTTAGCCTTTACTGTAACCGTAGCTTCAGCTTTTACGTCTGGGTAGTCTTTTAATGCCACCGTTATCGTAGCTGTACCAGCAGCAACAGCGGTAATTGTTCCACTATTTGAAACAGTTGCGATACTCGCGTTGCTAGTAGAATATTCGATTTCTAACTCGCCTTCAACTCCACCAACTACCGGCACAATTGTAGCTGTTTGACCAACTTCAGTTGTGAAAGTTGTAGATGATAGACTTAAAGTGGGTTCAACATCTTGGCATCCTGCAAAGAAGAACCCGAAAGCGATTAATAGTAAAACTATTAAAAATCCTTTTCTCTTCATATCTTTCTCCTTTTTTATATTTTTTATATGAAAACGTATAGGTTTTATAAAAACATAAAAACGTTTACGGAAATTATTATAGCATATTATAAACTAAAATAAAAGTGTTTTTCTTAAAATTTTTATACAATCATCTAAAACAATGAAGTTGTTTGAATGATTTGTTTTTTTAATATGGTAAAAATCTCCTATATGAATATATTAATAATAAAAACGAAAAAAATGAGATGAAATTAAATCATCTCGTTTTTTCATATTTTTATACAATCTTATCAGGGTTTAAAATATTATTAGGATCAAATACTTGCTTAATTCCTCTCATGAGGGATACTTGAGTTTGACCTAAAAGCTCATGCATGTATTTCTTTTTCGCATATCCAATGCCATGTTCACCAGAAACTAAACCACCAACTTCTTGAGCTTTTTGATACATCTCATCGAAGATTAAGTTTAATTTATGTTCGAACTCATCATCTGATAATTGATCCTTACAAATATATAAGTGGAGATTACCATCACCAGCATGACCAAAGCTAGGGATTCTAATATTGTATTTTTTCGCAATATCATATGTGAATTTAATATATTCACTTACCCTTGCCCGTGGCACGACAACATCGCATTCATCCATTTGCGTTGTCGAAGCTTTGATGGCCTCTAAAAATGCTCCTCTAGCTTTCCACACTAATTCTTTTCTTTCATCAGTATCAACAATTAAAACGTCTTCTGCTCCTAACTCATTTAAACACAAATCAGCAGCTTTTTGATATTTTGCCTTTACATCACGATCATCAATGCCATCAAATGTTAACAAAATATAAGCATCATTATTAGGATCAGGAAATTTTTTACCTAAGAACATTTCCGCAAACCCAATTGTTTCACGACCGAAAAACTCAATAGCGGTCGGATCTGTTTTGGATTGAAGAATATTTGGAACTTTTTCAATTCCTTCTTCTAATGTTTTAAAAGGAACGAGCAAGCTAATTGATTTTGTTGGTAATGGCAATAACTTTAGATAAGCTTTCGTAATAATTGCCAAGGTCCCTTCACTACCAATAATTAAGTTTTTTAACGAATAGCCCGTTGTATCCTTAACAACTTTTCTTCCAAATTGGGTAATCTCACCATTTGGTAACACAACCTCAATTGCGCGAACCCAATCCCGAGTTACACCATATTTCACAGCTCGCATCCCCCCGGCATTTGTGGCAATATTTCCCCCAATAGTGGCACTCTTTTCACCTGGGTCAGGAGCATAAAAATAACCCTTAGGTTCAACATAACTATAGATATCCATCAATAAGACACCAGGTTCAACTGTTAAGACCATGTTTTCTTCATCTAATTCCAAAATTTTATTCATTTTTGTTAAATCAAGAACAATACCACCTTGAATCGGTACGCAAGCACCAACAAGTCCAGTTCCGCTTCCTCTAACAGTAACAGGGATTTTTTCTTCATTTGCATATTTCATAATTCTAGAGATTTCCAATGCATTTTCAGCCCTTACAACTAGTTCTGGATGCTTTTTAACTGTACCCAACTCATCTTTTGAATAATCTTCACTGATTTGGTTTCCAATAAAAAGATGGTCTTTACTAATAAAGCTTAAAATGTAATCAATATCTTTTTGTTCTATTTTTTTATACATATATTATGCCAATCCTTTCATTTTCTTAATGCTTTGAATCAAAGAAGGCAAAATTTCAAAGACGTCTCCAACCAATCCATAATGGGATACATCAAATATTGGAGCATTTTTATCATCGCAAATTGAAAAGACAATTTCACTACCCTTCATACCGGCTGTAAATTGGACCGCGCCGCTGATTCCTAATGTTATTAATAGTTTCGGAGCAACAGTTCTTCCGCTTAACCCAATTTGTTTTTTAGCATCAGCCAATCCCGATTCAATCAATGGCCTTGTTACGGCAATTTGGGCTCCAAGCAAATCAGCAAGTTCATGAGCAAGGAGCAAATCTTCTTTCGATTTAAACGGCCTACCACAAGCAACTAAAATATCAGCTTCACTAATATCAATATCCTTTGGTTTTATTGCGATATTTAATAATCTAAGTTGTGAAGAAAAATCTAAGTTATTAGTATCCATATATACAACTTCTCCATATGGATCAACCTTTAAAGGCATTTTAAAAATCTTATACCGGACTGTTGCCATTTGCGGGCGACTGTTTGGACAAACAATTCCTGCCATAATATTGCCACCAAAAGCCGGACGATTTTGGATTAAATCAGTGTTTTCTTTCATTCCTAGAATCGTACAGTCAGCTGTTAAACCAGTTTTAAAGCGAGCGGCAACTCTCGGTGCAAAGCTTCGCCCTATTGAGGTTCCACCGTATAATATAGTCGTTGGTTTGATTTTATTAATAAAATCTTCCATCATATTTGTATATATTTGAACATTAAAATGCTTTAAGTTGTGATCGCGATATACAAAAACCTTATCAACACCATAAGATAAGATCTCATTTACCATAGAGTCACTATCTTCAGCAAACAAAACAGCATAAACCGGATGATTGATAACAGCAGCTAGTTCTTTTGCTTTTCCGATTAACTCAAAAGAAACTGGGTGAATTTCGCCTTCATTGTGTTCAATAAAGACTGTAACCCCAACCCATTTGCTTTTATCGATCGCTTCAACAATTTCATCAACAAATGTAAAGACACCATCATAACCTTTTTTAACACACAACTTACACATCTTACAAGCTTCATTGATACTAAGCGTACCGTTAAGATATTCAATGGCATTAAAGGGGCATAATTTGATTGAGCTTTTTCCGATATCTTCCGTAACGATATTGTTATTTATTACTATCTTTCCCATAATACACCTATAACAATTTCTTGTCTTTCATTTTACTTATCATCTTATCAACTAATTCTGCAGATGAACCATTCCATAACTCTTTATCAGTATTTTTCTCAGGAGGAAACATTCGCTCGACTTGAGTAGGTGACCCTTTCAGTCCATAATGTGATTCATTTTGATCATCCATATCCTTAAATGTTAATTGTTTGATCTTGTAATCCTTAAATTTAACACTTCTTTTGTATGATGGTAATCTCGGAGTAAAAATTCCTTTTTCAACCGTAATTAAACACGGATAATCAATTTCCCATGTCTCTGTTGTTTTATCCATACTAACAGAAACAATCACACTATTTTCTTTAATTTCCATGATTCTATCAACATATGCGATATGAGGAATTTTTAAGTTTTCTGCAATTTCAGGACCTACTTGAGCAGTGTCCCCATCAGTTGTCTGCTTTCCACAGATAATTAGATCAAAATCACCTTGTTTTTTAATTCCACTGCTTAAAGCGTAAGCTGTTGCAACAACATCTGCTCCGGCAAATTTTCGGTCAGTAAGTAACACCCCATCATCACAACCCATCCATAAAGCTTCCTCTAGTGCTGTTGAAGCAGAAGGAGGACCCATCGTAATCGCTGTGATTGACGCATTTGTTGCTTCTTTAAAACGTAATGCTGTTTCTAAAGCATATAAATCATAGGGATTCAACTTGGTATTATTTCCATCTCTTATTAATACGCCAGTTACAGGATCTATTAAGACCTGTGAACTAGCGGGCACTTGTTTTATACATACGACAATTTTCATCTGCTTACCTACCTCTTTAAAAAATCGAGTGATTTATTAAACAACTCTTCCTTTTCTTCTTTACGGTCATATCCATGACCAGCTGATTCAATAATATGAATTTTTGCATTAGGAAAAGCTGTTTGATACTTAATTCCATATTCTATATTAACAGCTATATCCTTCTTCCCATGAACGATGAACACTTCTTTTTGAAAAAGAGCTAAATTATCATAGGTTTTATATTTTTGAAGCGATTCATACATGGCCTTTGATAATTCAAAGTTTGGTATGTTCGCATTCCCATTTTCCAATTTAGGAGAATTTTCGAATAAACTACGAATCTTCTCGATAATATTTCCTGCAGGAGACCATAGTAATAATGAATTGATTTCATCACCATGCTTACTACTAATGATTGAAGCAACTGCTCCTCCCATACTAAATCCAAGGAGTGATACCTTTTTTACACCATTAATCCTTTTCGCAACATTTAGTAATAGATAAGCCTCTTCAAATAAAGAATCAAAGGTGAAATCCGGAAAAGATCCGTCAGATTCACCATTTCCACTAAAATCCATTCGCAATGAAGCAATCTGATTGATTTCTAGAAGTCTAGAAAAATCTCGAAATAAGCCTCCATGTTCCGTTTTATTACCAGTAAACCCATGATACATTAATACTAATAGTCCAGAAAAATTCTCTGGAATTGTTAGATAACCGCGAAGGGTTTCTCCAAAACGATTCGTTACTTCGATATGTTTAATCATTTCTTCACCAACCTCAAAGCTTCTCGAAGATGTCCACCGGCAGCATTTAGAGCTTGTTTTACTTCATTTACAGAATCAATGCCTGATAAATTAGCCAAGATAGCAGCTTTAACGCCACCAAACTTTTCAATATAAGTTTGGGCTTCTGTAACGGAGATACCTGTAACGGTTGCAACAATATTTTGCGCACGACTGACTAATTTCTTATTAGTAGGTTGAACATCGATCATTAAATTCTCATACACTTTACCCATTTTAATCATTGCTGAAGTTGATAGCATATTACAAATTAGTTTTTGAGCAGTTCCTGATTTCATTCTCGTCGAACCCGTAATCACTTCACTTCCGGTAATTGCTTCAATTGGGTAATCGGCAATTTGGGCAATTTCGCTATGTGGAGATGTTGTAATACAGCCTGTGATACAGCCAACAGATTTTGCATACTTAACACCACTAACTGCATAAGGCGTTCTTCCACTAGCAGTGATTCCGATAACTACATCTTTCTTTGTTATATTAATTCGTTTTAAATCGATAATGGCATTGTCTAATGAATCTTCTGCACCCTCGACTGCTCTAACAAAGGCTTTTTCCCCACCGGCCATTAAACACTGTACCATCTCGTCACTAACTCCAAAAGTTGGACGACATTCAACCGCATCTAAAATGCCGATTCTGCCACTTGTACCTGCTCCCATATAAATTAAACGACCCATTTGACGAAAACTCTCAACAATCTTATCAACTAAAGCCGCAACAATTACTAAGGACTCTTTAACAGCAATAGCTACTAGTTGGTCTTCTTCATTTATTTTTCGAACAATCTCTAAAGTTGACAACGCATCAATATTCATCGTGTTTGGATTTCGTTGTTCAGTTCCGATTTTTTTTAAATCTACAGACATTTTTTATACCTTTCTTGGTGTGATATTACCTAATATTACTTCAGAAGCAGCACCAGTTGCACTTCTAACATTAGATGTGCGGTTGTTAAGCGTTAAGTATCCTAAAACCACAAAAGCAATTGCTTCTTTTGCATCGCTGTTAAAGCCTAAATCTTCTTGGGTAAGGACGCTCTTTCCTTGTAACAATTGTTTCATTCTTTTTAAAATATACAAATTGTGGCTTCCGCCTCCACTTAAAATCACTTTATCATAGTTTTTAATATATTTATTGTAATTTCTAACCATACCATAAACGGTAAATTCAGTTATCGTTGTAACAATATCTTCTTTTTGATATTTATCAAAATTATGTCTAGTTGCTAGCCCTTCCATAAAGCTTTGATTATATTGTTCTCTTCCGGTCGATTTAGGAGGAGCTTTATCAATAAATTCATCTTTAATTAATTCATTGAAAATTTCCGCAATAACTACCCCGGATGAAGCGATTTTTCCATCAGGATCATACGGGAGATTGAAATATTTATTCACGAAATAATCAATCATTATATTGCCAGGTCCGGTATCAAAAGCAACCACATCATCAATTTTTGCATTTTTCTTGAGATAAGTCAAATTAGCAACGCCACCGATGTTTTGTAAGATGATATCTTCAATATCACTTCTGAATAACATAAATTCCGACATCGGAACTAACGGAGCCCCCTCACCACCAGCCGCAATATCCATCGTTCTAAAATTTGAAATAGTGGTAATATTAGTATGATATGTGATGACACTCGGTTCTCCGATTTGAAGGGTTGAAGGAACTAAATCACCTTTTGTTTTTGGGTTATGCCAGATTGTTTGGCCGTGTGAGGCTACAAAACTAATATCATCATAACAAAATCTAGAATCTTTAAGTAATAAATTAATAGCCTCTAAAAATTTGTAACCAAGTTCAAAGTTTAAACTACAAATTTCACTTAAAACCGCGGTATTATCATTTAATGAACGCATAATTTTCTTTTTAAAAGTGGCATCATAGTTAAGAGTAATGAATTTTTCTAAGTTAAATTTTTCATTTTCAATTCGAACTAATGCGGCATCGACACCATCAAGCGACGTTCCGCTCATTAAACCAATTGCTAACATAATTTCCCCTTTCTTAAGGCCATATAATAGGCCCCAAATATTGGATCATCAACACCTTCAACGATTTCCGGATTATAACCGCTTAGTTCAAGGCATCTAATTAGCTCGTCCTTAACAAAAGGAGCGTTTTGAATAAAACTGCCTCGAAAGCCAATAACCGCTTTATGGCTTAAATTTAGGTGCTTATAGAGGAGTTGAACGGAATCAGCCAAATCTTTTCCACATTTCTTCAAAATATCAATTGCTTGATTATCCTGCTTTAGCGCTTCTTCAGTGATGAACTGCGCATACTGCGCAATTTCACCTTTCGTTTTCTGATATACAAAACTTCTGAAATCTCCGATTTTCGTAGCTCCAATATGATTCATAAACTTTTTGCCAAGTTCTGAATATGTTTTTGTTTCTTCATATAATTTAATAATACTAACAATTAGCATTTTAACACTTATATACCCAGAACCATTTTCAGTCAGCAAATGACCAAATCCGCCGACCATAAAGGTCTCATCTTTATTTATCCCAAAACAAGCACTGCCAGTTCCCGATAAAACCAATATTCCTTCATCGTATTTATCAGTTACAATCGAATACATCGCTAAGGTTACATCACTTTCAATTGAGACTTCGGTATCAAATTTAGAAGCAAATTCAGCTTCGATTTTTTTAATATCCAAAACGATACCAAATCCCGAAATCCCCATTTGGATAAGGGAGATAAGGTAGCGGTCTTTTAGTGAGAAAACCGCTTCTTCTACAAGTTTTTTAATATTCTTAAATGCTTCTTCTTTTACTGTTGCTGGGCTTCCCGCTCCACCGACAGCTTTATAAATAATATTTTTATTCTTATCAATAGCGCAGACCTTGGTTTTTGTTCCCCCAGCATCAACAGCTATAATTATTTTTTCCATGTTTATTCCTCAAACACAAATTTAAATTTTGCTCCTGGTTTAATTCCTTTTAATAAGTAATTACTAGCCTTTACATATCCAACCACATTACAGCGATGATCTTCACCTAAATCATCAAGAAGAATGGATACTTCTCCTTGATAACGGGTAAAATTGCAATTATCGATAGTAACTGAATGCTTCACTCTTTTTATACAATTTTTAGGTTCAATTTTTGTTTTAACTCGTGATGACGAACGAACAAAGAATGGTCCTTGGTCAAGGCGGTTAACGTGAACCTTTTGAAGTTGTGATTTTTCGATTGCAGTTAAAGATGATGTTACATGAAGAGGAACATGAATTGTCTCAAAATCAAAATTAACAGCAAGCTCTAACTCTTCTTGTGATGCATTACTATCTCCGAAAAAAATTTCATCCATCCCTAACAGTTTCATTTCCGAAAGCACAGCTTCAAGTGGCATATTGCGGTGGGCTTCAACTGTTGGTAACCCTTCGTAAATCGGGCCGCGTTTTTGGTTTTGAGATGGTATATATGCCATCACATTCAATCCATATTTTTTTAAAAACATATTTTTTAAAGCAACTATTTCTTGTGACAAGCCAGTATAAGGTTTGGGATAAAAATTGTGACTTACACGAACCCTATTTAAATCAACCCCACGACTTAGTAAATATTTTAAATCCTCTTCTTTAACGGTTGATGCATTTAATTCAATTACAAATTTATTTTGATAATATAAATCAACTATTTCATCATTTGAAAAACCATAATCCAATCGCAGTGCATAAATAGAAGGGATGTTAAAGCTTTTCATCATTGGTTTGGAAACATCCAAAATGACCTTTAAGCCATTTGCATTAGCATAGTCAATAATAGTGGATAAATCTTGTTCAAACCCAGGTCGCATTTCCGGCATATGGGCGGAAATAAAGACTAAATCTATTTTTAATGATTTTAAAAGCGAAAGATAATTTAAGTTTTCAGTAAGAGATTGTTCAAGGCCAACATATACTGATGCTCCAATTTTAATTTTTTCCTCGAGCTTAACCGGTAATTTACCAGAGCATAATAATTTATGCTCTAAAAAGCGAGTAATCGTTTTAACGGAATTTGGAGTATATTCATATACACAAAAATAATTTTCAACTTGTTTAAAGGCCAATAAATCATATGGATTTCTAGTTGATATCACAAATAGATCTTCAACATTTCTCGATAAATCGTTAACCATTTTTGCCTGATTCTTAAAGATAATAGCATTATATGTGCATATTACTACTTGCGGATAATATTTTGCTTTATTTACAATTTTTTCAATATCTTCATCATCAATATTAACTTTAATCTTAATAGTATCAAAATCAAGTTGCGCTTGTTTAATAGCATCAATAATTGATCTTGTGGAAACTTCATCTTCCGCAATCGTCGTTGCAAAAGGCTCGGGAGCAATCACTAATATTTTTTTATTCGGATAAAAATCTTTCCCGCGAACCTTAGTTAGTGACATATCAACTAAACGACTTGCGAATTCTTTTGATTCAGGCGCAGTTAAAAGTTGATATTTTTCAACAAAAGTCTTTTTAAAGAAATGAGCATTAATCGTATCAAAAATCTTATTTTTATATTTTAGTATTCTTTCGACCTTTTCATCTAATAGTGAGATTGGGAATCTACCATCAAGGACAGCTGTTTCGATTAATTCTAAGGTTTCAATTTGTTTTGAATAAGTTGCGGAAACAAAGACCATATCAAGTCCTGCTAACAATCCCATTAATGAGCCGACACTAGTTGTATAATTATCATCAATTGCTTTCATTTCCATGCAGTCACTGACGATCAAGCCTTCAAAACCTAGTTCTGTTCTTAGTAAATCAGTCATAACTTTTTTTGAAAGTGTTGCAGGTAGTTGCTCATCTTCGTATGCAGTAAAAAAGACATGAGCCGACATAATTGCATCAACACCAGCTTTAATTGCTTCCTTAAACGGGTAGAGTTCAATTTTTTCTAAACGCTTTTTATCATGGGGAATAATCGGCAGACTGTAATGACTGTCAGACGAAGTATCTCCATGACCTGGAAAATGTTTTGCGGTTGCAATTATTCCTTTTTCCTGCAAGCCTTTAATATAATTTATTCCAAATTCACTGACTCTTTGAGGGTTATCAGCATAACTTCTAACACCAATAACCGGATTGATTGGGTTATTATTAACATCAAGTGAAGGGGCTAAGTTCATATTAATCCCTAAGGCTCGTAATTCTTCACCAGCAATTTTTCCGATTTTGTAAGCATTAATAGGATTAGTGGCACCAACGGTCATATTCCCTGGTAAGAACGTTGCTTCCTTCATGATTCTTGTCACCATTCCTCCTTCTTGATCAATACTAATAAAAGGAATAATGTTATTTTCATTAAGTATCTCATAATATAAAGTTTGATTTAAGTTATGTAATTGTTCAAGCGAGGCGATATTTCTCGTAAATAAAATAATATTTCCAACTTTATATTCATGAATTAAAGTTTTTAAATTGTCATTATAAGATAACCCTTGAAATCCAACAAACACTAATTGCCCGATTTTTTCTTTCAAAGTCATCGTTTCGATATTTTTCATAATATGCTCCTAAGTTTTAATATATTAAGTACTTTGCTCTAATTTCTTTAAAAGTATTAGTATCTTGATCAATGATCGCAAATTGCTCTTCTAAGGTAAAGGTCCCTTCTGTGATATAGCGACAACCAGTATTCAAATCCAAGGTACAACCAACCATATTACTGTTATTTATCACAAAGTCATCCGGATATAAAGATCTGATTACTTCAAGCATCGCCCAACCAACTTTAACTGATGCAAATTTTTCCCGGTTTGTAACATGAACCTGAACACCACCACAAACTTTATTTGCATATTTTGAAAAAGTTGGAGTGAAGAATGCCGGCCTAAAATAGACACCTTCTAAAAGTAAAGCATTTAATGTATCACTAAGTTCCCATGCATCAATATACGGAGCCCCAATCAGCTCAAAGGGAATGGTTGTTCCGCGCCCTTCAGAAACATTTGTACCTTCAAAAAGACATGTTCCTGGATAAACAATTGCCGTATTCACACTCGGAAAATTCGGAGACGGTATTACCCAAGGTATTGCAGTATCGTCAAAATACATTGACCGATGCCAAGCAGTCATCTTGATAATTGTTAAGTCACAATTGATTTCATACTCGGTATTAAATAATAATGCTAATTCCCCGATTGTCATCCCATGTCGCTGTACTAACGGGTAATATCCGATAAAAGATCGAAACTCCAAGTCGAGAATATTTCCCTCAACAGCTTCACCACCAGCCGGATTAGGACGGTCAAAAACAACAAAACTCTTACCAAACTCACTACATGCTTCCATTGCATAAGCCATCGTATAAATATAAGTATAAAAACGAGCTCCGGCATCCTGTAAATCGATGCATAAAATATCAATCGTATCCAGCATTTCTTTTGTAGGTTTTTTAGTTGATCCGTATAAACTATAAACGGTGCAGCCAGTTTTCTCGTCAATATATGTTGACAAGGTCACCCCTGCTTGAAGATTTCCCCTGATTCCATGTTCAGGGGAAAATAAAGATACCAAATTAACCTTATCATCCAAAATATCAATTGTTGAGATTAGCTCACTATTGATTCCGGTTGGATTGGTTATTAATCCAACCCGCTTACCTTCAAAAATATCCAAATACTGATCAATGTTGTCAATTCCAACTTTAACTACTTTTTTCGTTTTGTTTATTGGATTACATCCAGATAAAACAAACAAAGATATTAATAGAATTAAAATGTTTAAATTTTTCATTAATATATTAAATACTTTTCTCTAATTTTTTTAAATTTTTCAGTGTCATTTTTTAAAATGTCATATAAAGATTCTAAATTATGATACTCTTTTGTAAAGTAACCTGAACCAGTATTAAGTTCAAGCATGCATGGTCTTCCTTCTTTATATGGAGGCAAGACCTTAAAATCATAAGGATACATATTTCTAATTACTTGAAGCATTGTCCATCCAACTTTAACAGGAGTAAACTTCTCTCGGTCTAAAATATGCAATTGAACACCACCACACATCTTACCAGCGTGTTTTGAAAAAGTCGGTGTAAAATACAAAGGTCTAAAATAAACCCCTTCAAATCCATATGTATTTAATTTAGAAGATAAATCAAACGGATTAACAAAAGGAGCACCGACAACTTCAAACGGAACCGTTGTTCCTCGACCTTCAGAGAGATTAGTTCCCTCAAATATACAGGTCCCATTAAAAACATAAGCCGTTTCTGGGGTCGGAAAGTTAGGTGAAGGCATAACCCATAAAAGGTTGGTGTCACGATAATCCATCTCTCGCTTCCAATCATCCATTTTAATGATGATTAAATCACAGTCAATTCCATATTCATAATTAAACAGATATGCAATTTCTCCAATCGTCATACCATGTCGTTGAACAATCGGATAATACCCGATAAAAGAACGATATTCTAAATCTAGGATATTACCTTCAACTGTGATGCCATTAATCGGATTAGGGCGATCAAAGACAACAAATTTTTTATTATTTTCTTTGCATGCCATCATTGAATATGCCATTGTATAAATGTAGGTATAAAATCTTGAACCTGCATCTTGAATATCAATACATAAGAGATCCAGTTCATTCATCATTTCATCACTTGGCCGTTTTTCCTCATTATACAAACTATAGACTTTGATTTGAGTGATATCATCAACATATGTATCAAACCTTACTCCAGCTTGAATATTGCCTCTTACCCCGTGCTCAGGCGAAAAAAGCGCTACCAAGTTAGCTTTTAAATTTAAAACATCAATAGTTGAAGAAAAATTACTATTGATTCCGGTCGGATTAGTAATTAGCCCTACTCTTTTCCCTTCAAAGAGATAATTATAATTATCTATTTTGTCAATTCCGAGTTTCATTGCTTTTCATCTCCTCACAATTCATTTTCGGTTTTTATATCATCAAGATTATTCTGCAAATACCAAAACAATCCCTTTGAGAAATTATACATCAAAAACAAAGGAAAACTAATCCCATATAACAGATAGAATGGACCAAAAGTCATCGGCATATAGTTAACTAATAAAAATGGTCCTAGTAAAACAATCATATAAATAATCGTTTTCAAAAAATACTTAAACGCTAAAAGATAAGAAAATTTAATCAAATTATAAGTTGTCATCCGAAAATATGAGATAATCATCGGTAGATGTAAAAAGGCAAAAAAGGAAGCAATCAGTAAAAAAAACAAAAGAACAAACCCAATCACTGCGACAACCCCAGCAAAATCCATTTTTTCTGTTTGGCCCAAAAGATCCCAATAGTAAATCGAACCAATAATACATACGATAAAGATAGGAATCAAAATAAATTCTAATCTATAAATACGCAGAAAGGTGTCTATTAAAAAGACAAAGAACAGGACGAAAACATTTCCTGTTTTTTCATCTTTATAATGTTTTATAACCATAAATATTGTTATATAACACGGTAAAAAGGAAAATACAAATAATATAAGCCAAAAGATTAATAAAAATACTGAAGATTTATTTTGTAACCAAAAAATAAACGGTAATACCGGCAACAAACACGAAGTGATGATTGTTAGAATATTTAATGTTAACAACCGGTAGAACCATTCAAATGCTATATATAACTTACTGTTTACAAACTTTTCAATATTCATAAAACTTACCTTTTCTTTTTTAAATTATTATAGCATAATTGTGACTTAATTTCAATAAAATTAAAGAACTAATCATTAAGTAAAAAACTGCAAGAAGAAACTTCTTGCAGTTAATTTTTTTTATCTTAACTATATAATTCTAATAAACGAGCTAAGTATGTTATCGCTTGTGCATCTAAAATTTCATTATAGTCAGCGCCTGAAACTACTACTTGATCAATAGCAGGACCAATGTATGAAGATACACCTAAAATACTATATAGAGGGTCAAAGATAACTTTATCTCTTTTGAAGAAAATTAACGCATCAACTGAATATGGATCATCAACTTTATTTTGAGCAGCAAGTCTCATAATTTGATCTTCATCATATGTTGGGTCTTCCTTCATATATTTTGTGGTTAATAGCATCATTTCTGTAAATGCACGGTATACATCTTTTGCAGTAACTCCTGGAGCATATTGTCTACCAGCAGCCATCATATAACATGCACCACCTGCACCAACAGTTCTGGTATTAGATCTTTGCATTGAATCTGGATATGGATAAGGAACATAACCGAAACGAGAATTTCCGCCTTCATCCCATAAAGTTGATGGCCATCTATTTCCAGTACGAACAAACCATAAATCACCAGATTGGAAAATCGAATTTCCTTCATTGAATGATGTTGCACCAGCATCCCAAGCATTTGTTCCCCAACCAATTGAAGAATAAATACTTCTTAACATTGTAGCTGCTTGAATAGCTTGAGGATGATTGAAGTTCATTTCTAATGTTACAGTATCAGCTAATTTAACACCAGCTGCATTTACCATACCCATCCAATATAATGCTGGACGACCTGATAATACAGTTTGACCTGCTGATAATTGTGCATTAGCGTTTCTTACATATGTATCGAAGTTAGACCAAGTCCATCTTCCTTCCATAAACATTTTCGCAGGAGATTCTAAGCCTAGACTTTCAAGTAATGCTACGTTATAGAATAAACCTTTATCGACATGTAAGCCCGCAGCTGCTACTGTTGGAAGCGCATATAAAGCACCTTGATAAGTTGCAGCACCTCTTGCGGCAGCACTCATCGAGTTTTGACCATATGTTTGATAGAATGATAAAGTATCAACAACTGAGTTTCCATCTGCTAATTGTTTTGTCCAATCGGTAGTTGAAACAAAAATATCCATTTCAGCAGCACCAATTGCGGCATTAGCATTAATCCAATCTATTCTTTGAGGTCCCCAAGGAGCAACATCTGGATAAGCTACTACCTTCAATTTTGCATTGAAATTCTTTTCAACTTCTTGCCAAGCTTTTTGTTTTGCAGTTTTATCTAATACAGTATAATCAGGATCAAACGGATCATGTTCATATAATGCATGACCTGCTGCCATAATTAAAATTTCATATCCTCCTAAATCAGGATAAGGCTCAATAACTGGAGCAGGTTTAATTACGATTTTATGAGTTTCGAAAATTTCTTCATCTACAACTGATGTAGCTGTAATATAAACTGTACCTTCTTTAATGGCTTTTACTTCACCTGATGCAGTAACAGTTGCTAAGTCAAGCTTATTTGATGACCAAATAACATCTTGATTAACACCAGTAGGTAATACTGATACAGTAAGATAGATTGAGGTACCAGCTTGCATTTCTGCTTCACCTTGAATTACGATACTAGTAGGATCAACTACAACTGGCGGAACATATAATTCTACAACAGTAATATCCCATGTGTCAGTTTTCGTAGTATCTGCATTAACAGTAACTGTAATCGTAGCTGTTCCTAAGGCCTTACCTGTAACCTTACCATTTTCAACTGTTGCAATTGCAGTATTGCTTGAAGACCATGTAACAGCTGGATCTGCTGTTGCAGGTGAAACTGTTGCCGTTAAAGTGATAAATGTATTAATTGTCACTTCATGCTTAGTTCCTCCGATTTCAACTGATTCTGGATCATCATAAACAATTGGAGCACTTTTAACAGTGATATTAATTTCTTTTTGAATTTTATTATTTGATTTTGCAGTTGCAACAATTTGAGTTGTACCGCTATTTACACCAGTAACTTTACCATCTGAATCGACAGTAGCTATTGTGTCATTTTTTGAAGACCAATTTACGCCTTGAACTGCACCTTCAGGTTTTACAACCGCAGTTAGTGTAATTGTTTCTTCAATATCAATTTCTGTTTTGCTTGCAGTGATATCGATACCTGAAGCATTTGGAACTTTTGGATCGTCTTTGCCGCCATTTTCATTATTACAGCCGGCGAAAACAAATGCCAAAACGAAGACTAGCATAAATGCTATCCATTTTTTCATTATTTTCCTCCTCATTATATATATGGATATATATTTTGTATATATAAATTCCCTGAAAGGGATTTCAATAGTATTATACTATTTTTTTGTTTTATTTGCAATACAATATTTTTTCAAAAGTTATCAATTTATGGCAAATTACCCATAAATTTGAAGCAATTTATCTTGAAGTCTAGTTAACTGTCCATCAGTCGCTTCATCAAAATCAGTCCCCGATAATACCGCATTACGAATTGCAATGCCAATACTGCCGCTATTATAAAAAGGATCTATGGCATCAATCGGATCAAATACAACTTTATCTTTTTTAAAGAAGACAAGAGCATCTACTGATTCTGGGTCATCGGTTTTGGTTTGAGCAACTAAAGACATAACATTATCTAAACTATATGTTGGATCTTCACGCATATATTTTGCAGTATTAAGCATCATTTCCGTAAAGGCCCGATAAACATCCTTAGCCGCAACACTAGCAGGATAAGGTCTAGATGAAGCCATCATATAACAAGCTCCACCTGTACCGGTCGTTCTTGTATCATTTTTATTAACATTATTGGGATATGGAAATGGTACATATCCAAATCTTGACATTCCACCTTCATCCCAAAGCGTTGATGGCCATCTGTTCCCGGTTCTTACAAACCATAATTCACCAGCTTGGAAAATTGATAAACCGGCATTAAAGCTGACTACTTGAGCATCCCAAGCAGTGACTGGATCCCAAGCTCCGATATCATTTATTTTCTTTAGAGTAGATACCGCTTGGCGAGAATAAGAATGACTGATATTAACAGATAGAGTAATCGTATCCATTAACCGCACACCACCGGCATTAACCATTCCAGCCCAATATAGTGATGGTTCTCCTGAAACAACAAAATATCCTTCATCTAGTACACCTTTAGCTGCCGCAACATATTCATAAAAATCATTATATGTCCATTTGCCTTCATTAAATAATTTCGCAGGAGAAGGTAAATCAAATCTTTCAATCAAAGCTATATTATAAAAGATTCCTGTTTCAACATTAATACTTCCGGCATCAGCAATTGGTAAAGCATATAAACCACCCTTATAGGTTGATGCACCTTTCAATGAGCTTGGTAATTGATTTTGTCCGTATAACTGATAAAAAGAGGTTGTATCAACAATCGAATTACCATCAGCTAAAGTCTTTAACCATTCCGTAGTAGATACAAAAACATCAGCTTCAGCTAATCCGATTGCGGCTTTTGCATTGATCCAATCTACTCTTTGTGGACCCCAAGGAGCTTCATCTGGGTAAGCAACAACTTTTAATTTCACATTAAAGTTCTTTTCAACTTCTTGCCAAGCTTTTTGCTTAGCTGTTTTATCTAATGATTTATAGTCTTTATCAAAAGGATCATGTTCATATAAGGCATGACCGGCAGCCATTATTAAGAGTTCATATCCTTCCATATCAGGGTAAGGTTCAATAAAAGGAGCTTCTTTTACAACTATTTTATGAGTTTCAAAGACGTTTTCATCAACAATAGAAGTTGCAGTTATATAGACTGTTCCGACCTTTATAGCACTTACTTCGCCGCTAGCACTAACTGTAGCAAATTCTTCTTTATTTGAAGTCCAAGTTACACTTTGATTTACACCAGCTGGCAAAACGGTAGCCAATAAAGTAATCGCTGTTCCAACCGTCATTTCCTGTTCACCAGTAATAACAACTTGTTCTGGAAAGACTGGATCATCATCATTGTTCTCTTCAACAACCGTCACTTCATGAGTGTCTGCGATTTCGGTATTAGCCGCAACTGTAGCTGTAATAGTAACAGTTCCCACGACTTTTCCAGTAACTTTTCCATTAACTACGGTTGCAATTTGTGTGTTACTTGATTCCCAAATTACTTCTTGTGAGGCATTAGCAGGTAATACAGTAGCGGTTAATGTAATATTGCTATTTATTGTTACTTGATTTTTTCCGCTAATTTCAACTGATTCGGGATCCACAACAATAACTGGAGTTTTAACAGTTATATTAATCTCTTTTTGAATTTTATTATTAGAATTAGCAGTTGCAACAATTTGAGTTACACCACTAGCAACTCCTTTTACCACACCGTTTTGATTTACTGTCGCAATAGAATCATTCTTAGAAGTCCAAGTTACTCCTTGAACGGCACCGTCAGGTTTAACCTTAGCAGTAAGTTGAAGTTCTTCTTCAATCTCAATTTCGGTTTTACTAGCAGTTATTTCAATTCCAGAAGCATTTATCACTTTATCACCATTGTCATCATCATCAAGCTTACACCCAGTAATTACTAATGCAAGAACAAAGATTAGGATAAATGTTATCCATTTTTTCATTTTTTTCCTCCTTTAACGAATTTATACACTTGATATTATAGAACTTATTACAAGCGTTTTCAAGAAAAAATTATAAAGAAAATCGCTTATAACAATATAAATACGATTTCCATACTTCAAATCCAAATTTTTGATAAAACTCCAAAAGTCCTGTCCAATCAATAATTATTTCCTGACAATTCTTGTTCTTTAAATAATTTATTGATGATGCTACCAAATCCCAGCCTAGCCCGAAATGGCGATAATCCTTATCAACGCCCAACGGGCCGATTCCACCTAAATGAGAAAAACGTTGGTGCCAGGTAATGTTATAAGGATAGTTGGATTGATTTTTTGAATTAACCCGACTAAACCCTATAACTTGATCTTGATCTAAAATAATCAGATAATTTTCATCATTAAGATAATTTTGAAAGTATTCAACAAATTCTAACTGCCATCGCCCCGGAAAATTCCTTTCAAAAAACAACATTACACGTTCATAATCAGCATTTTTAACAAATCGAAAACTATATTGTTGATTTTTAATTACATAATCCTTAAGATTTCGACAAATCAAATCATGGGTTGCTCTTGTTACAGTATATCCACGACGCTCAAACCAAAGATTAGAAAGGTTGTTGAAATCACATGGAAGTCCAGGAAAGAAATTATTGTAATCAGCTCCGATTTGAATGACTGTTTTTCCCATTGATTGAAAAATGTTTTCTGATAATGATAATAAATAAGAACCAATGCCTTGATTACGAAATTTTTTTGATACATAAAATAAAGAAATATAACCCTTTTCGTAAGCATTTTTTACAAGTGGTTCTTCAAAAGTTTTTCCAAGAATAAAACCAACAATCTCACTATTATTATATGCAACGAATGAGGCTTTTTTTATCAGATATTTTGAATTAATAATGTTTTGATGAAAGATTTCACTAGCAATAGGGTAAATAAACCCCATTTCATCATTCCATAGGTTTACTAATTTTGAATAGTTAATTTCTTCATCTAAACATTTATATTTAATCATATTAGAGAAGCTGCCTCTTCATCTATTATAACAATTACATTAGGGTGTTTTTTTAAGATAGATGCCGGAAATTTTTCAGTTATCTCACCAGTTACTAAAGTCTTAATCGCTTCTGCTTTGCTTTTTCCTGAAGCAAGCAATAAGATCTGCTTAGCATTCATGATATTCTTAATCCCCATAGTAATTGCATAATGTGGAACTTCATCTAAAGAGTTGAAAAAACGTTGGTTATCGATTCTTGTTTTTTCAGTCAACTTCACAATAAAGGTTTCTTGATCAAATGGAGTATTTGGTTCATTAAAACCAATATGACCATTACTTCCAATCCCTAAAACTTGTAAGTCAATCGTTGCTCGATTCAACATTGAATTATATTCTTCACATCGTTTTTCTAAGTCATCACCTTCTGAAGAAGGAATATGGATATTTTCTTCGTTAATATCGACATGATCAAATAAATTCTTATGCATAAATGTATAATAACTTTCTTGATGATTTTTAGGAAGATCACAATATTCATCCAAATTATAAGTTTTCACATTCTTAAACGATATTTTATGTTTTTGATATTTGTTTATTAAATGTTGATATAAACCAATTGGTGTACTTCCTGTTGCTAAGCCTAGAGTTGCATCAGGTTTTAAAACTAAGAGATCGCTAACCATGACACTTGCGATTTCACTTAGTTGTTGATAATTTTTTACTTTAATTACTTTCATAATTCACCTCGACAATTGTACTGGCAACTTACCTAAAAACATATTCTGATATAATGCTATGGTTAATTGTTGAAAAGCTTGGATGGTAGGTTCATAAATACAGATATAATTTTCAACCCCATCAAGATGAAGAAGATCATATGGAGAACGCATACTAACAACAATCGTCTTTTCTTTTTCAAGTTGATTAAATAAAGACTGTTGATAGTCACCAGCTTTCACATTATAAGTTGCTAAAATAATTTTATCATACTTTTTACTTTTTTTGGTAATTTCTTTAAAATTTTTACTTTCTTGACTTATGATAACCTCATCAACATCTAAAAACTGATTTAAGGTATGGTAGGACTGATTTTCGTTATCAACTAAACTAGCTATTCTTATTTCTGGAAAAATCAAAAGAATTTTATCTTTCTTTGAGATTGGAACGATTCCGTTACTTTTTACTAAGGTAATACTACCAAATTGAAGTTGGCTAGACAAAATCAAATTTTCATTCTTTTTAAAAATATTCTCATCAATTTCGATACTACAATACTTTTGTTTTAACTTTAAGATTTTATTAACTGATTCATCGAGCCTAGCAGTTGGAATTTTTCCGTTTTTAACTAAATTTAAAAAGGTGTGGTAGATCTCTCTTTGTTCAACAAGATCAGCCTTTCCACAAAATATTAAGATATCATTCCCCGAATTTACTCCTTGTTCAATAATTGTTGATAATGAATAGTTTTTATAGATTGCTCCCATCGTTAACGAATCCGTAACAATTAATCCCTTAAACCCTAATTGTTCTTTTAATAACTTAGTTATGATTTGATAAGATAAAGATGCAGGGTACTTTTTATCGAAAGCTTCAAATAAAATATGGGACATCATTACTCCATCAATTCCATCATTAATAGCTTCAATAAAAGGAATTAATTCGGTTTTATAAACATCCTCGAGTCTACTTTTCACAACCGGTAACCCAACATGTGAATCTACACTAGTATTCCCATGACCCGGAAAATGTTTAATCGTTGGTAAAAGGAAGCTATCTTGAAATCCTCGGTAAGCTTTTTTTACACATTCACCAACCACGAGAGGATCATCACTATATGATCTCGAATTAATAACCGGATTTAAGGGGTTATTATTAACGTCCCCAACCGGAGCAAAATTCATATTAAACCCCAAATGTTTTAAATCAGTTCCAACGATACGACAGATGTCGTATATTTTTGATTGATCTGATGCAGCTAAAGCCATCGCCCCAACTAGAGGAGTGATTCCCTCCATGATTCTTAACACTGAGCCACCCTCTTGATCTAATCCAATTAAAAGCGGTATTTTAGCTCGTTCTTGAATGGTTTTATTTAAACGGGCAACCTCGTTTGTTTTATTAATATTTCTTGCGAAATAAACGACAGAACCTAAGTTAAATTCATTAATAAAGGTATCTAACTGATGATTATAGCTTGTTCCATGAAACGCAAAGCATAACATCTGCCCAACCTTTTCTTCGATTGTTAAATCATTAATATTCATCTTTTTTCCTCATATAAAAATAAGGTGTTACAAAAGTTAAATATGTAACACCTTAAGATTTTTTTATCCAACGATACCTGTTCTTTCAATACTTTCAACAAATAATTTTTGTACAAAGAAATATCCGATTAGTAATGGCAACATCATTAATAACGCTGCTGTATTAGCAATCAAGCCATAAAACAATGTATTTTGACGAACCGTTTCATCAGTTAATTCTTTAAAGAAGTCATCACCACGCGCAACCCATCCCGATAAAACCGTAAACAATTGTTCTGTTCCACCAGCAAGTTTCGTTGAGAAGACAGGGAAATTATTCGCAGAATATTGGAATAATCGGGCAAAATAATAATCATTCCATTGCCATACAAATGCAAACAAACCAACCGTAACGACTGCACCACGAGCATTAGGAAGCATTACACTCCAAAATGTTCGAAATACTCCCGCTCCATCCACTTGTGCAGACTCTTCTAATTCTGTAGGCAAGCCCTTAAAGAATTGCCTAAATAAATAGATAAAGATCGCAGAACGGATCCCCATTCCAAATGCAGACATAATAAACATTGCAAAGATATTACCGATTAATTTTAATCCTAAAAATGGAGTATTTGTAAAGTATAATAATCTTGCAATATGTAAAGTTTCATAAGGAATAACGATTGTAAAGAGAATAATATAAAATAAGATATTACTGCCTTTAAATTTTAACCTTGCAAATGCATAACCAGCAACAGCTGATGACATAATCTGAATCATCATCGAGAATACTGAAATGATTAGTGTATTCCAGACGGTATTGCCAAAATCTAATAATTGATAAGCAATACGATAGTTGATATTACTAATGCGTTCAGGAATCCAAATAACTTGAGGATTGGAAATATCCATTGGATGACGCAAAGCAAATGAGAATCTTTGGAAAATCGGCAAAAGAATAACAAATGTTAAACCGATTAGAATAAAGGTTCTTAGAACCGATCCTGAAATCATAAACGCTTTTTTCGTTCTAACCTTTACTTTGGTCGGGTCTTTCCAACTTTCTTTATATGCATTAAATTGATTTTTAAGTTTATCAGAAGTGGTAATTTTTTTATCATTTTTATTCATCATAATAGAACACCAACCTTGATAAGACGAATAACCAGAATGTGATAATGATCACTGATGAAACCGCAAAGAATAATGACATTGAGGCATGGATTCCATAGAATGAAACTTCACCCAAGCCATTAATTAAAGTTCTTGTGCCTGCTGTTGAAAAGACATTAATCATTCTGATTAATTCTGAACGGAGAAGGGCATCAACAACCGTATAAGCGGCGGCCGTTAACATCAGTGGCGAAACCATTGGAAAGGTTATTTTCCAGAATATTTCATATTGAGTTGCTCCTTCAATTTTCGCGGCTTCATACAAATGTTTTGGAACAGATTGTATACCAGCTAAGAAAATCAAAATTTGAACACCTGAATAAGAAATGATATTATAGATTTGATCGGCAGTCGTTCCTAAGAAGTTAACTGCGAACCCAGGAATATTTGCATTCATCAAAAAGTCTGAGAAATTAAACATTTGAGCAAAGATATCTTCGGTTGCGCCGTCGATTGCATTTGTTAGCGCAGCACCAGTTGCCATCGCGGCATCAACTGCTTGCGAGTTAAAGATAACCGGCATAAAGAAGACAGCTCTAACAAATGATCTTCCTCGAAATTTTGAATTTAAAACAACCGCAACAATTAAACTGAATATGATAATTAATGGCACATTCAACAACGTATTGAAAAATGACCTTGTTAAAGTTTGAGTAAATGTTGCATGATCATTTAAAATATAGAAAAAATTATCAAAACCGATAAATTCGGTTGCAACCCCGATATGAATTCCCGTTGATGAATTGGCACCAAGGTTTTCAACTCTTGAGACACTATATACAAGTGTTACCAAAAACGGAAGCAAGAAGAAATATATGAATCCGATGATTAATGGAGCTACAAATGCAAACCCCCATAGTGCTTGACGTTTACGGTAAGAGATTTTTTTTGCAAGAAGATTAGGAATAAACCCAAAGATTTTCTTTAAAAACAATATTACCTGTGTTTGGCCAAATTCATACATTAATCCACTTATTTTGCGTTGAGCAATACTAAAACCGGATGTAATTGCGTCTAGTATTTTATTGAAAAAACATTTAATTTTCATTAACTACCCTCCTGCACAATTGTATACCAGTTTGGTCTTACTGATAACCCCGTTTTTGAATCAAAATAAATCGTATTATTATAGTTAATAACGATCACTGTGCCATTGCTATATTCAACACGGAAAACATTATCTTGTAATATCTTATGATTTGTTAAG
>OBJA01000552.1_pt1 | contig 31534 bp, 23 predicted proteins | sample 1519751 | NCBI WGS metagenome assembly OBJA01 (sample SAMEA3881238, study PRJEB22517) | soil metagenome | biome: lake sediment; feature: soda lake sediment; material: sediment, water from around vicinity | place: India | collected 2013-12-23 | depth 3 m
TTAAAGTAGGAAAACCTACGGGGGTGAAAAAAAAAATGTTCATGCGTTTGCCCTGTGATTTTTAGTGAATTGATTTTATTGATCGGTTTAAATCGCTATTTTTGCCGACCGACAACATCAAACATCAAAAATAAATAAAAACAAAGATTATGAACATTGAAGCATTGAGAGAGAAGCACCGGCTTCTGAAAGAGGTTGACTATACGGCAACCCCGATTGAAAAAGGTTATACCGACAAGATTTTATACATTAACCTTGCAGAACTTGAACCTGTGATTAAAGAGGTTCCTGCCCTGATGAAGGAGAAATTCATCGGGGGGCGTGGTTATGGGTTGAAGTTGTTGTGGGATGCTACCAAACCTGATACAAAGTGGGATGATCCGGAAAACGAGATCGTGATTTCTCCCGGTCCGATAGCGGGGATTACGCAGTATTCAGGAACAGGAAAGTCGATATGTGTATCAATTTCTCCACAGACGAACATACCGATCGACAGCAATGTAGGAGGATTCTTCGGCCCGTTTATGAAGTTCTGCGGTTTTGATGCGTTGGAGTTGCAGCACAAATCGGACAAGGATATTATTATTGTACTAGATGGCACAAAGGGCAAAATCCGTTTTGAGGAGATACCTTCAGATTACCCTGCTGACAGCCATGAGCTGGCAGAGGTGCTTACGGAGATGTATGCTGATGATGAGAAAGGGAAGAAGAATGTGGCGGTTGTGTCTTCCGGTGCAGCGGCGGAGCATTCACTTATCGGGATGCTGAATTTCAGCTTCTACGACCCGAAGCGTAAGAAGGTAAGGCTAAAGCAGGCAGGCCGTGGAGGTATCGGAACGGTATTCCGCAATAAGAATATCAGAGCTCTTGTCGCAAAGATCGACGGCGTGAAGGGCAACCTCAACAATGTTGTTGACCTGGAGGCTATCATGGAGCGGGGCAAGCGTTTCAACAAGGAGATGCGTGAGCTTGACGACAGCCAGAGCGAAATGAGGACCAAGGGTACTGCTCACCTTGTAAACATCATGAATGATTATGACCTTTTACCTGTCAACAACTTCAAATTTGGCAGCCATAAGGACGCAGATTCTATTCATGGTGATGTATGGAAGAAGATGTTTACACAGGGTGTACCGGATGGTTGCTGGATAGGTTGCAACATGTCATGTGCCAAGGGTGTGGATGAATACCTTCTTAGGACAGGCCCTTATGCCGGACAAAGGGTCATCGTTGACGGGCCGGAGTACGAAAATGCAGGTGGTCTGGGTTCCAATTGCGGAATATTCAACCCTGACTATATTGTTGAATCCAACTTCTATTGCGACACTTACGGTATCTGCACAATCACCTGGGGTACGCTTGTAGCCTTCATCATGGAGTGTTATGAGAATGGTATTCTGAATGATGAGCGTACTGGTGGGCTGAAGCTTAACTTCGGCAATGCTGATTCGGCGATGGAGCTTCTTCATCAGCTTGCACGTGGTGAAGGCTTTGGCAAGATTGCAGGCCTCGGTGTAAGAAAGATGAAACAGCTCTTTGCAGAGAAGGGTTGGGGCGATCCGGCATTCATGGAAGATATCGGAATGGAGAACAAAGGGCTGGAATATTCTGAGTATGTATCCAAAGAGTCGCTTGCGCAACAGGGTGGATTTGCACTTACAAATAAGGGTCCGCAGCATGATGAAGCATGGCTCATATTTATGGATATGGTGAATAATCAGATACCAACATTTGAAGATAAAGCAGAGGCATTGCACTACTTCCCGATGTTCCGTACATGGTTCGGCTTGCAGGGATTATGTAAGCTTCCCTGGAATGATGTTGAACCTGCGGACAATGCGGAAACGGATGAGCCGGCAAAAGTGCCCGAGCATGTTGACAACTATGTGACCATTTATAAGGCAGTGACAGGTAAACCATTCGACAAGGAAGAGCTGATACGTCAGAGTGAACGTGTGTATAACTTCCAGAGAATATTCAACATCCGGAGAGGGTTCGGCTTGCGCATCCATGACAAGCAGCCTTATCGTGCTGCCGGCCCGGTAACTGTCGAAGAGTATGAATCAAGAGCAGAGCGTTACGACACTCAGTTGAAAGAGCTCGTTGGTGTGAACCCCGAAGATATGACCACCGAAGAGAAGGTTGCAAAAATGAGGGAGTATCGCGAAGACAGATTCGAACAACTTATCGATGCTGTTTACAAGAGGAGGGGATGGACACGCAATGGCGTGCCAACTATTGAGCACCTCAAAAATATAGGCATGGATCTTCCTGAACTTATCGAAGTTGTAAAAGATAAGCAGGATTAGATGCTTACTGTTTCAGATTTGTTGCTAAGTGTGGTGTGTTTATCATCTTGTAAACTAAATCAATCAACTCCTGTCTGATGATCGGTTTCGTGATGAATGCATCACATTGAGCATTCAATGCCTCTTCCCGAATATCAAACTCAGTATATGCTGTTACAATAATAACAGGTAAATGTGGCAATCTGGACTTAATTAGACTTGTAGCTTTTATGCCATCTAAAATTGGCATGCTTATGTCCATTAATATCAGTCGGATGGAAGGATCATCAATGCTCATGTTAAATGCTTCCCGGCCATTTTTGGCCCGGATGATGCTCAATCCCATATTTTGCAATATCCTGCTTTGATACAGATAACTCACATTGTCATCATCTGCAATCAGAATCCGGGCATTCTGAAGTTCATTGTCGAATTTATTTTCATTAAACATTTATCAATTTTTACTGAAACCTGTTTTGGCATCAAAATGTTGCAGATTATACGTTAATGTAATTACAATGTTTCGTTATACAACTTATTCGGGCAACTCTTTAATGATACGTTTTGCAACTAGTAGTTATACGTTAATAAAAACAGCCTGACCAAATAACTGAATAATTACTATTTTTGTTTCGCTTAAGCAATATTTTCTTTTTGATCTTGTTTTAGCTATCACGAAAATAATGACCTGACATGTCTGTAAAAGAGTTTTTGCGTTCAAGGAGATTTTTGATGAATCTTGCTGTAATGTTGGTTGCTACTTTCTTGTTGTTCTGGATTGGTTTCAAATTTCTGGATATATATACACGGCATGGCAGCAGTTATGTTGTGCCGGATTTTTCAGGGATGGTTCCGGAAGATATTTTTAACAATGATGATTTTAACATTTTCAGGATAGAGGTTTTTGACTCGATATATGATAATTCGAGGCCAGGTGGTATTGTGGTTGACCAGGATCCGCCGGCAGGAAAAGAGGTTAAGCGAAAGAGGACTGTGCATCTGACGGTGGTTTCGAAGATGCAGGAGATGGTATCATTGCCAGACCTTGGCAATACCGCAAGGTCAGCCAGGTCACAGCTCGAAGCGTATGGACTTCAGCTTGGTAAAATCATTGAGGTATCCGGAGAATATTTCGGACTTCTTATGGGGGCATACTATATGGGGAAAAGCATTGATGAAGGTGATAAGATCCCCAAAGGCAGCAAGGTAGATATCGAGGTAAGTGTCGGAAGAATGAGCCTGGATTCAGCAGGTGATACCGATAACTACGATGACCGGATCGAAGATTATTTTTAATGCGTTCAACAAAGTAGTTTAATATGAACATCAGAAAGAGGCTTCCTTTACTTATAATTGCAACTCTGTTAATGGTCTTCGGGAATTGCATTAAAGCGCAGGAGGTGTTAACCCCACTGTTGGTTAATCCGGTGCTGATCTCTCAGAAACCGCCTGTCAGCCAGAGTAATTCCAAAATCACACTCAATTTGCCCTTCATTGAAGATTTCTCTGATGGCAAATGGTACCCCAGTCCGCTGCGGTGGAGTGATGCCCTGGTATTTATCAATAATGATTATCCGGTTAATCCTCCCAGCATTGGTGTTGCTACTTTTGATGCACTTGATGCATCAGGAGCAATATATTCCAATGCCTCACACTTCCCTTTTCCTGCTGATACACTTACATCCCATAATATCGACCTTAGCAGCCTGAAACAATCAGACTCGGTTTATATGAGCTTTCACTATCAACCCGCCGGCATTGGCAATTCTCCTGAAAGGGATGACTCACTGATCCTGGAGTTCTGGTCGCAATATCTTGATGAGTGGGTGCATGTCTGGGCAGATCGTGGAAGGACCCTGCAGGATTTCCATGCAGAAAGAGGAAGATATTTTGACATGGTACTTTTGCCGGTTGACAGTCAGCTCTTCTTCTCCAGTGTGTTTAAGTTCAGGTTCCGCAATTTCGCAAGCATAACCGATAATTCCCTGCCCGACTGGGGCGGAAATGTGGATCAGTGGCATCTCGATTATATCGTGATAAAAACCGGCAGAAGTATGCAGGATACGCTGATCAGGGAAGATATTGCATTCCGGGATTACCCCAAATCTTTACTTAAAAAGTATCAGAGCATGCCCTGGAATCAATACCTGGCTAATCCGGCAGGTGAGATGAAATATGATGTGTCAATTCCATATTCTTCCTATTACTATAACATTACAAGCCCTATCAACCAGGTCTTTCACGTCAACTCTCTTACGGGAGGCACCAGTTATTCACCAACACCATACAATTTTGGCAATATGTTGATGCCCGTAGACACTGTTGTGATTGCAAAACCGGGTTCAGGCTTTGAGACTTTTGTGTTTACTGCACCATCATCACCTTATGCCGACTTTGAATTGCTTGCCTGGATTTCGCCTTTCAGCATCAATGAAGCAATAAAGACCAATGATACTGTAAGATTCTACCAGAAGTTCTATAACTATTATGCTTATGATGACGGCACCCCTGAAGCAGGTTATGGACTGAGTGCCTCAAACCCGAATGTGACAATGAAGCTTGCCCTGAGGTTTGACCTTAATGTTCCTGATACGCTCAGATCAATACAGATGTTTTTTAATCAGACGAAAGACCTTGCCAACCAGGAGAACTTCACTCTCACCGTTTGGTCAAATGACTCCGGGCAGCCTGGTGACACACTCTATACGCAAGAAAATGTGCTGCCAATATTTGTTGAGGGACTGAACCAATACCATACTTACGAGCTTGAGCGACCAGTTGCGGTAAGCGGGTCATTCTTCATCGGTTGGCAGCAGAAATCCGGCACCATGCTGAACCTTGGTTATGACAGAAACAACGATTCCCGTGAGTTTCTGTTCTTCAATATTGGAACCGGGTGGAATCAGTCGCAGTATTCCGGTGCTGTGATGATGAGGCCTGTGCTGGGAGACACAGCAGCCGCACATATCTCTGTTCCGGAAACAGCAAGTAAGCCCTTTGTGAAAGTTTTCCCCAATCCTGCTTCAGACCATATTAATATCCATATCATCAAAGGAAGTAACAGGGAATTTGGCCGGTTCAGGGTAGAGCTTTACAGCATGCACGGACAAAAGGTGCTGGATGTAACTGCTGATGATATTGTTGATGTTTCCGGCTTATCCAACGGGCTCTATCTTTTACGTGTTTCAGATCATACAGACGGGAAGATTATTAACGCTTCCAGGCTGGTGATCAGAAAATAGACTTTGCTTATGTCTGTTTCTGAAAACTATGATGACGGATTGCATGACACTGACCAGGAGCAGGGTGAGGATCAGGAGTTATTTGAGCATTACCGGATAGATGTTGACAAGGGGCAGGGTCTTTTGCGGATAGACAAGTTTCTGATGACGCGGATAGAGGGAGCAACACGTACAAAAATCCAGCAGGCAGCTCATGCAGGTAATATTCTTGTCAATGGGGGCACTGTTAAGCCAAACTACAAGGTTAAACCTTATGACCAGATCGTGATTGTGCTTCCCACCCCTCCGCGGGAGATAGAGATCATCCCCCAGGAGATACCGATCGATATAGTGTTTGAGGACGAATGGCTCATGGTGGTCAACAAGCCTGCCGGACTGGTTGTCCATCCGGGATATGGCAATTACCAGGGAACGCTGCTGAATGCTGTAACATGGCATATCATGAATACAACCGGAAGGGATGCAGACCTGTGTGTACCATACCTTGTGCATCGGATCGACAAGAATACCAGCGGATTGCTCCTTATAGCAAAGGATGAGTTTGCGCAAAGCCGTCTTGCACGGCAGTTTGCCGACCATACTATTGACAGGATTTACCACGCTCTTGTGTGGGGATGCCCTGAGCCTGAAGAGGGCACGATAACAGGTCACGTGGGGCGTGGTCAGCGCGACAGAAAAGTGATGGAGGTCTACCCCAATGGTTCTCACGGTAAACATGCAATCACCCACTACAGCGTTATTGAGAAGTTCGGTTATGTCACCCTGGTTGAATGCAGACTGGAAACCGGACGTACACACCAGATAAGAGCACACCTCAGATATATCGGCAATCCGCTATTTAACGATGAGACTTATGGTGGTGATCGAATTCTTAAAGGCACAACCTTTTCACGATACCGTCAGTTTATTGAAAACAGTTTCAGGATAATGCCCAGGCAGGCACTACATGCATTGACCCTGGGTTTTGTGCACCCGGTTTCCGGGGAAACCCTGAACTTCTCATCTGATTACCCACTTGACTTTGAAGAGGTCATCAATAGGTGGAAGAATTACGCGGTCAGGTAAAAAAGGAATCTTCAGGTTTTCTTATCGGATCAAACGTTAAACAAAAAAATTATTTTTGTTTACTTTTGGATTTTTTTCACGAAACAAAAGCATAATACAACTGTTATAGTAACAGAAACCACTCTTCAGTAAAGGGGCAATGAGCACATATTCAATAAAGGATCTTGAAAAACTGACGGGCATTAAAGCTCACACTATCCGTATTTGGGAGAAGCGTTACGGCATTGTGACCCCAGAGCGTACCGGGTCAAACATAAGAGAATATTCCAATTGTGACCTGAAGAGGCTTCTGAACATTTCTATCCTGAATAAGCATGGTTTTAAGATTTCAAGCCTGGCAACACTTAGCACAGAAGCTCTCAACGAAAAAGTGATGAGCCTGATGGCTGATCAGCACATCTATGAAAATCAGATTGAGAGCCTGATAATGGCAATGATAGATTTTAATGAAACAAAATTTGATAAGACCCTAAGCAATGCAGTGATAGAGCTTGGTTTTGAAGAGACATTGATAAAAATTGTTTATCCATTCTTCCTGAAGATCGGCATACTCTGGCAAACCGGCGTTATCAGCCCTGCCCAGGAGCACTTTGTGTCAAACCTCGTTCGTCAGAAGATTATTTCTGCTATTGAGAACCTGGAAAATAAATATCCACCAAAGGCAAAGATGTTTATACTTTTCCTGCATGAGAACGAATATCATGAATTGGGACTGCTGTTTTACAGCTATCTTATCAAAAAGACAGGGCACAAACTGATCTATCTTGGACAGGCAACACCCATCGAGGATGTTGTTAAAGCTGCATCAATCCATGACCCCGATGTTCTTTTGACATCATTCACTTCGCCAATACCGCAGCTTGACGTTTCAGAATATATAGATATACTCTGCAAAAAATTTCCCGGCAAACAGATTTATGTTTCCGGAATGCAGTTAAACGGTAATGTTAACAACCTCCCCGATAATGTTTTTCACATCAAAGACCCTCAGAGTTTCAAGAGCGATTTAATCGGATTTCTGCGCTAGTCCTATCACATGTAAAAATATTTATATCAGATATGTGTTTAAAAAAAAATCTGAACAAGCTTCAGATGGTTAAACATTGAAAAATTTCCTGTAATTTAGAATGAGAACTGATAATTTGTATAACATGCAGAAATACAGATTGTAGTAAAATATATTGTTTAGAATATGTTGATTTTGTTAAAAAAATAGTTAAACAAGATTTGGATTTATGTTTATTTAAGTTGTATATTTGTTGAACAAAATTAAAACATCCAGATCATGACAGCATTAGAGTTCAATTACCAGGTAACAGGATTAAAGAAGAACCTTGAGTATTTTGCTTATAGCCTTACGGCAAACCAGGAAGATGCAAATGACCTGCTCCAGGATACTTATTTGAAGGCATTGACATACCGCGACAAGTTTGTTAAGGATGATAACCTGAAGGCGTGGATGTTTACGATTATGAAGAACACCTTCATTAACAACTATCGCAGAGCAGTTAAAGCCAATACAATAATTGACAACACAAAGGACTTGTATTATCTGAATATGCCAAGGGATACTGGGTTTGCAGATCCTTCATCATTATGCAACACAAAAGATATTGAAGAGGCGATAGCATCTCTGGAGGATGAGTACAAAGTGCCATTCACAATGCATCTCAAGGGATATAAATACAAAGAGATTGCTGAAAAGCTCAATATTTCAATCGGAACGGTGAAGAGCAGGATTTTTTTCACCAGGAAGAAGTTGATGGCAAAGCTGAAGGATTTCGCCTGATAGTATTATCAGTGCAGTTTAGAGCCTATCAGGTGCATAAACTCTGCTCTTGTTTTATCGGCAAGGAAAGCACCTGTAAAGTCTGAAGTTGTTGTAACAGAGTTTTGCTTCTGAATTCCTCTCATTGACATACAGAGGTGAATTGCCTCAATTACCACTGCAACACCAAGAGGGTGCAAGGTGTCCTGGATGCAGTCCTTTATCTGGGTAGTAAGCCTCTCCTGTACCTGCAGCCTTCTCGCAAATGCATCCACCACCCTGGGTATCTTACTGAGGCCAACAATATGGTGTTTGGGAATGTACGCTACATGAGCTTTCCCGAAGAAGGGTATCATATGGTGTTCGCACATCGAGTAGATCTCAATGTCTTTAACGATCACCATCTGCTTGTAATCCTCCTCAAACATAGCTGACAGCAGCATCTCCTGCGGGTTAAGATCATAGCCATGAGTTAGAAACTGTATCGCTTTGGCAACCCTTACAGGTGTGTCTCGCAAACCTTCACGCTCCGGATCTTCGCCAATTTTTGCAAGGATCTCTTTGTAGTGAGGAGCTAACGATTTTATCGTCTCGGGGTTGTACAGGTCTACCTTTTCATATCCGTCCATCTCCTCATACCCATCCATCAGGTTCTCTTTCTTCATCATAGTTACGGTGGTTTTTATCGGTTATCTTCCAAAATACTCAACATAATTGTTTTCAGTCTCTTCGAGCCTTACTTTGAAAAGCTCTGCCCCGGCTTCTGTGATGTGTGGCTCAAGCACCTGCCAAATGGCAATTGCCAGGTTCTCCGTTGAAGCAATCCTGCCCGCCATAAAATCCACTTCCAGGTTCACATTTTTATGGTCCAACTTGTCGATCACATGTTTGCGGATTATGTCGCTCAGCCATTTCAGGTTTACCAGGAAACCGGTATCGGGATTCACCTGTCCGCTTACGGTAACAAAAAGCACGTAATTGTGGCCGTGCCAGTTCGGGTTTGAGCATTTCCCGAATACCTCAAGGTTCCTGGCATCATCATACTCCGGCCTGAATAACCGGTGTGCTGCATTGAACCTCTCCCGCCTCGTAATCTGTATCATGTCAGACATTAGCACAATTTTTCCGTGCTAATTTATGAATATTAAATTGATGCACAATATTAATATTAATTGCTGATTCATCAGGTTTGCCCAAATAGCCTAATTTTGCCCGATGGAGATCACACCTGAAATAACCATTGAAGAGCTGGTTGAAAACTATCCCGAATCGGTTAGAATTCTCAGGAACCGTCAGCTGATCTGCATCATATGCGGTGAACCGGTATGGGGAACCCTGGAGCAGTTAGCCAAAAGAAAAAACCTTACTGATGGAGAAATCCAGATGATAATTGAGGAGATTAAAGCCGCAAGTGATTTACCTTAATACTGCCTGAATGTTTATTAATCCTTTTTTGATCAATGATTAGATTTTTTCTTTCTGTTATTCTTATCCTGATTGTATCCCAGTCACTTGATGCACAGTCGTGGCTTTGGGCAAAGCAGATATATGGCCCCGACAGGGATGATATTCTGGGTGTGACCACCGATTATCAAGGTAATCTGTTTGTCTGTGGAAGATATCAGGATACAATAGTTTTCGATTCAACAACATTTTTCACTGGAAATGTTACATATTACAATGGTTTTATTGCTAAGTATGACAGCAGCGGCACCTTCCAGTGGGCCAGGAATTTTGGAGGTAATCACCATGATTATGCCTCTGCAATATGTACCGATGACTCGGGGTATGTTTACGTTGCATGTTACGGAAGAAGCTCTACCCCAATAACTATTGACAGCTTTACCTATACCGGCACCGGCAATGACAAGACATTTCTTCTCAAGCTCAATCCGGCCGGAAACCTGGTGTGGGGGAAACTGCTCACAGCAGGCACTTCCAATGCTTATCCAACTTCGATCTCCGTTAACAACGGCATGGTTGCCATCGCGGGCAATTATGCGTTCCTGAATCTTGTTATTGAAAACGACACGCTGTTCCACTGGGGTTCCGACGATATTTTTCTGGCAACATACTCTGCAGCATCCGGAAATCTTCTCTGGACGAAAGCCCTGAAATCCCAGTTCCAGGATTATGCAAATGATGTTGCTGTTGATGACTCCGGAAATGTCTACCTGGCAGGTGTCTTTAACAGCACTTTCAGTATTGGTGGTGCTGATACCTTTAATTCACCTCTTGGATACGAGATTTTTCTTTGTAAACATGATCAGTTTGGCCAGTATCAGTGGGCGAGGCGGTATAGTGGCACAGCCGATCATGCGGTTGATGCCTTGAAGGTGAATTCAGCAGGTGACCTTTATATTGCCGGGTGGCACTCTTCAGGAAACCATATTCTTAACGACACAACATTCTCCATACTGTTTTCGCACAACTTTTTCCTTCAGAAGGTTGCCCCCACCGGCAGCAGCTATTGGACCCGCCATTACCATGGAGGTAGCCTGGGGCGGATTATCGGAATGGCAACAGATGTTTCAGACAATGTGATTCTGTCTGGCTATCTGGGTTCACAGTTTATGTTTGACACTATCCCGGTGATAGGATATAGCAATGACTATCGCATGTTCCTGGCTGCAATTGATGCTGTTGGCACTGTGCAGTTTGCGATTGACGGCGGGAACAGAGTGAACAACACCGGATACAACAATGTTGCCGCTGACCTCTTCGGCAATATTTACACTGTGGGATGGTTCGGGTCTGCAACCGGACATTTGTGTGTTTTTGGCAATGACACCCTTGTCTCAACAGGTGAAAGTGACGGTTATATTGTTAAGGTTGCTTCCTCCATCGTATTACCATGTGATGTGCAGGCAGCATTTACGTTTGTTGCTCAACCTTTATGTGAAGGTGATTCATTGCTGCTTGTGAACACCAGCATAAATGCAGATAGTTACAGATGGCTTCTGAATGGTGCAGAGATATCCCAGTCAGAACACACGGTAATACAATTGCCGGCTGCCGGGTACAGTACAGTCACACTTATTGCTTCGGCTGCCGGATGCATCGACACCACCAACCAGGTTATCCTTGTAAATCAAAAATACTCCGCTGTCATTTATGATACAGTCTGCCACGGAGATTCATACCTGTTTGACGGCAATCTGATCTATATTGCCGGAACATACATCAGCAATCATACCTCTCTCCCAGGATGCGATTCGGTTACAACTCTGCACCTCCATGTTGATTCCTTTAATGTCTCATTTACGGTGTATGGAGATTCAGCTATTGCAACTCAAGGTGCGGTAATGTATCAATGGCTCAACTGTGACCAGGGAATGTTACCTGTGCCAGGAGAAAATTTCTCCGTTTTCAAACCCGGCAATTCCGGAAATTATACTGTGACAGCATCTAATCAGTATTGTACTGATACAGCAGCATGCTAGCATATTCTGGTAACTACAGTTGCGGAGTTGCAGTCTGAAGGAAGTGGAATTTGCATATATCCTGTTCCTGCACAGAACTATGTGGTAATAAGTGGGCTCCCGGAACCTTTGCCATGTCAGGTTTCTGTTTTTGATCTAAGCGGCAGGTTATTGATTTATTCACAAATTGCCGCCGTAGATCCTGTATTAAACATTTCAGTGATACCTGCAGGTAATTATATTGTCACTGTGCAGATTGATGGTGGAGTTCCGCAACAGTTCATGATTAGCAAAGAGTAGGAAACTGAAAGTTAAAACTACAGCAATTTCCCAATCATTCTGTTTATTATTCTAAACTTACAACACATTTCAGTGTGCCCTCTGGAGTTACAAACCAGGAGGCCACCTCCCGGCGGCCTCCTCTCAGATATGAACCACACAACCCAATAAATGACACAAATCATCTGTATATATGCATGAGAATCGAAAAATGGTAAAAATTGGCCGGAAATCCGCTAATTTTTCTCACTTTTGCATAAACGGATCAACTGTATCATGAAAATCCTGGTCACCGGTGGCACCGGTTATATTGGTTCCCATACTGCTGTTGAACTGCTGAAGGCAGGGTTTGATGTCGTGCTGGTGGATAATCTTTCAAACAGTTATAAATGGATTGCTGACAGGATAGGCCGGATATGTGATTGCAAGGTGCCTTTTATTCAGGCTGACCTTCGGGATAAGGGATCACTCAGCAAAGTTTTTACTGATCATAGAGATATCAGCGGTGTAATACATTTTGCTGCCATGAAGGCTGTCGGTGAGTCGATGCAAATACCCCTGCAATACTATCAGAATAACCTTATATCTCTGATGAATCTCCTTGAAGTTATGCAGGAAAAGGGTGCTGAACATCTTGTGTTTTCTTCCAGCTGTACTGTTTATGGTGCAGCAGAAAAACTCCCTGTCGATGAATCATCACCTGTGCTTGAAGCGCTTTCGCCTTACGGCAATACCAAAAGGATCTCTGAAGAGATAATCCGTGACAGTAGTGCCACAACATCTCTCAAATCAATTTCTCTCAGATACTTCAATCCAGTCGGAGCCCATAAGTCGGCTCTGATCGGTGAACTACCCATGGGTGTTCCCAATAATCTTATGCCCTACATCACTCAGACTGCCATCGGCAAAAGAGATTTTCTCAGGGTGTTTGGCAATGACTATCCAACTCCTGACGGCACACCAATACGCGACTATATCCATGTAACCGACCTGGCAAAAGCTCATGTGAAGGCAATTCAGAGAATGACAGTGGGTGAGCAGAAAAATGACTGGGAGGTTTTCAACCTCGGAACAGGCAAGGGCTATTCTGTGTTGGAGATTATCAGTGCCTTTGAAAAGGCTACAGGAGTTAAGGTTCCCTGGAAGTTTATGGAGAGACGCTCTGGTGATATTGCTGCCATCTGGGCCGATGCCTCTCTGGCAAACCGTGAGCTGAACTGGAAAACGGAACTCGATCTACAGGATATGGTGATCTCGGCATGGGAGTGGGAGAAGGGGCAAGACAAATTAAAAAGGCAAAAGTAAAAAGGCAAAAGTAAAAAGGCAAAAGTAAAAAGGCAAAAGTAAGAGGCTATTACAATGAAAAAAATTGCAATTACCGGTGGTGCCGGTTTCATAGGGTCGCATGTTGTCAGGCATTTCGTGAACAAGTACCCTGACTATACAATAATAAATATTGACAAGCTCACTTATGCCGGCAACCTTGCTAATCTTGCCGATGTTGAAGGGGCTGCAAATTATAGGTTCATACGTGCAGATATCAATGATGCTTCGCTTATGCAGCAGCTTTTTGCTGAGCATGGTTTTGATGCCGTAATCCATCTGGCTGCCGAATCACATGTTGACAGGTCGATTGCCAGTCCGGATGAGTTTGTCTTTACCAACATCGTTGGAACGGTCAACCTGCTGAATGCTGCCAGGCATCACTGGAAAGACGACTTTCATGGGAAGATGTTCTACCATATTTCCACCGACGAGGTTTATGGTTCTCTTGGTGAGACCGGGCTCTTCACAGAGGAGACACCCTATGATCCCCGGAGCCCCTATTCGGCTTCGAAAGCAAGCTCCGACCATCTTGTCAGGGCTTACTACCATACCTTCGGATTGCCGGTGGTGATCTCCAACTGTTCCAACAACTACGGCCCCAACCAGTTCCCGGAGAAGCTTATTCCGCTCTTTATTAACAATATCATGCATGAAAAGCCACTGCCCGTTTATGGGAAGGGTGAGAATGTGCGTGATTGGCTATATGTTGTAGATCATGCTGTGGCTATTGAAACCATTTTCCATCAGGGCAGGCTTGGAGAGACTTATAATATCGGAGGCCATAATGAGTGGAAGAACATTGACCTGATTAAGCTGATGTGTGGCATTATGGACAGGAAACTGGGGAAAAAGCAGGGCGAATCGGAGAAGCTTATCTCCTACGTAAAGGACCGTGCCGGTCACGACATGAGATATGCCATCGACTCATCAAAGCTGCAGAATGAGCTGGGATGGGTGCCCTCACTGCAGTTTGAAGAGGGGCTTGAGCTTACTGTCGACTGGTATCTCAATAACCAGTCGTGGCTAGATAGTGTCACCAGTGGAGAGTATCAGAAGTACTATGATGAGATGTACGGAAACAGATGATCGTCATTGATCCTCTGATTTTTTTAATTTTGCAGCCGTAATTACATTTTAAATAAATTGAGACAACTATGAAATCTTATGTGTTTCCGGGTCAGGGTGCCCAGTACGTGGGTATGGGCAAGGATATGTATGACAGGTTTGAAGAGGCAAAGAGTCTGTTTGAGAAGGCGAACGAAATCCTGGGGTTCAGGATCACTGACCTGATGTTTGACGGGACAGAGGAGGATCTGCGGCAAACCCGTGTTACTCAGCCTGCGATATTTCTCCATTCAGTGATTCTGGCAAGGATGCTTGGGGAAGAGTTCACACCCGATATGGTTGCCGGCCACTCCCTGGGAGAGTTCTCTGCACTTGTGGCCGCCGGTGCCATCTCGTTCGACGACGGGCTGAAACTCGTTTACGCAAGGGCAATAGCGATGCAGAAAGCATGTGAGGCTGAACCCTCAACGATGGCAGCCATCCTCGGTCTCGATGATGAGGTTGTTGAGAAGATATGCAGTGAAATCGACGATGTGGTAGTCCCTGCAAACTATAACTCCCCCGGACAGCTTGTGATATCCGGATCGGTGAAAGGAATTGAGATCGCCTGCGAAAAGCTCAAAGAGGCAGGTGCAAAGCGTGCTCTTCCGCTGAAGGTGGGAGGTGCATTTCATTCTCCCCTCATGGAACCGGCACGGATACAACTTGCGGAAGCCATCAACAGCACTCCATTCAGCGAGCCTGTATGCCCCGTTTACCAGAATGTGGATGCGAAACCTCACATTGATCCCGAAGAGATAAAGGGTAATCTCATACTTCAGCTTACAGCTCCTGTACGCTGGACACAGATAATGCAGAACATGCACGCCGATGGAATGGTTGAACTCACAGAGGTTGGCCCGGGTACAGTTCTGCAGGGACTGGTAAAAAAGTTGGCGCCCGAAGTGGAGGCTAAAAGCGCTTTGGTTAATTAGCAAATTAACAAATTGGGGGTTTGAGTTGTTTAATGGCTGTCTAATAGAACCTTTTCAGCCATGAGACTGTTTGTGCATTTTGTTATTCTTGCCTTATTGATCTATGTCTTCAGTGGCTGTGTACAGACTAAAAACAACACTGCTATGAATTACAGGGAATTGACTCCGGAGGAGGAGTATGTAATAGTGCATAAGGGCACAGAGCGCCCGTTTACCGGTGAGTATGACAACCATTTTGAGGGGGGCACCTACCATTGCCGCAGATGTGATGCACCGTTGTACCGCTCTGATGACAAGTTCGATGCAGGTTGCGGATGGCCTGCTTTCGATGATGAGATAAAAGGCGCCGTAAAGAGGATTCCCGATGCCGACGGCCGAAGAACCGAGATTATCTGCTCAAACTGTGGCGGCCATCTGGGGCATGTCTTTGTTGGCGAGGGCCTTACCCGGAAAAATACCAGGCACTGTGTGAATTCGATTTCGATGATCTTTAAGAAGGAGGAACAGATGAGCAAAAGTACAGATACAGCAATTTTCGCCGGAGGATGCTTCTGGGGTGTTGAACACTATTTCCTGAATAAGGAAGGGGTGATATCCACAAAGGTTGGCTATATCGGCGGATATAAGGAGAACCCGACTTATGAGGAAGTTTGTGATGGAAATACCGGACATGCAGAAGCTATGCAGGTTGTCTTCGACCCTGCTGTAGTCAGTTACCGTGAGCTGGCGATGCTCTTCTTCGAGATCCACGACTTCACACAGGTAAACCGCCAGGGACCCGATATAGGAGAGCAGTATCGCACCGAAGTGTTCTACCTTGATGACGCACAGAAGGCAGTGATAGAGGAGCTGTTTGCCATACTGAAGGAAAAAGGTTACAAAGTGGCAACCAGACTTACCGAAGCCGACCGCTTCTGGGAAGCAGAGAGCTATCACCAGCGCTACTACGAGCGCACCGGCAGCAAACCCTACTGCCACGTCTATCAGAAAGTGTTCTGAATCACCAAAAAACATATCCAACGGTGAATATAATCACTAAAAGTTATTATCTTTGCGAAAAATCATAAGTCAATGTATCCAAGATTTCTGCACGAAAGTGTTTTCAAGCGCATGAATTCCGGGAAAGCAATCGTGGTGATGGGTCCAAGGCAGATAGGAAAAACAACAATGATCGAGTCTATTCTTGAATCCAAAGACTATTTGCTGCTCAATTGTGACGACCCAAAAACCAAAGCCATACTCACTGAACCCAACACTCAGCAAATAAGGTCTATAATTGGCAAGCATAAATATGTTTTTATAGATGAGGCTCAACGAATTCCTGGAATCGGGCTTACGATGAAGATCATTACAGATCGGTTCAAAGATATTCAGTTGTTTGTCAGTGGTTCATCCTCTTTTGATCTGTCGAAGAGCATAAATGAACCATTGACCGGGCGAAAATGGGAATATCTTCTATTTCCGGTTTCATGGGAAGAATATGAACAACATCACGGTTATCTTTATGCAGAGCAAAGTCTGGAAAACAGATTGCTTTACGGATTTTATCCTGATGTGCTGAATCATGTTGGAGACGAAGTAAATGTATTACGAAATCTGGTCAGCAGCTATTTGTACAAAGACATTCTTGCTTATGCTGATATCCGAAAGCCGGAAGTGCTTGACAAACTGGTTCAAGCCCTGGCATTGCAGGTTGGAAGCGAGGTGAACTACACAGAGTTGTCCCAGATCTGTAATGTTGACAAAAACACAGTGAGTAAGTACATCGATATCCTGGAGAAGGGATTCGTCATTTTTAAGTTGGGAAGTTTCAGCAGAAACATTCGAAACGAAATAAAAACCAGTAAAAAGATCTATTTCTATGACAATGGTGTCCGGAATATGATCATCGGAAATTTTAACCCACTTGATTTACGGCCTGACAAGGGAGCCTTGTGGGAAAACTTTTTGATTTCGGAGCGTATCAAGCAGATTGAATACAAGCAGAGGCTGGCACGTTTTTACTTTTGGAGAACGAAACAGCAACAAGAGATTGATTTCGTAGAAGATTCAGGAGGAAAGGTCTCAGGCTTTGAGTTCAAGTGGCATAGCAGAAAGAGCCATACTGCTCCCCGATCGTTTGTCAGCAGCTATAATGCCGATGTTAAGCTAATTGACCTAAACAATTTCAGAGAGTTTGTGGTTATTTAGCCTGTAGACCCCAGCTGCCAAAAACCTTTCTTCAACACCGCAGGGTTGAAAGAAAGAACTTGAATAGAAATATTCATTGTTTGAAGGATGTGGAGCAATCTTTTCAACGCCCGTCTCCTACACCCACATCTATCGGAAGGTGTTCTGAATTTTCACCTGGTGATCATCACTTTTCTGGTGAGGTTCATATCATCAGAAACGAAGTTCAGCAGGTAGAGGCCATTTTGAAGGTGCCCAAGGTTCACCGTATGTGGCAAGTTTTCATTCAATCCTTCGGTAAGGGTTTCCCTATGGACCGAACGCCCTTCATCATTATAGAGATTAATGATGAGGCTCCCGGTGATTGGTTCACTTACAGTAACCTTCAGAATATTGCCTGCAGGGTTAGGGGATAACAGTAAGTTTGGTTTCCCTGCTACATCTTCGATCCCGATGATGAATTCTACAAAGATCCAGTCAGTGCCTGTGCATCTTGTATGGTACCCCCCGTCAACAATCACGTTGTAAACCCCAGTGCTGTTAACAAAGATTGTTTGTGAAGTTGCGCCGGTACTCCAGTAGTACAATTCACCCGGCCCGGCATCGAGGAGGAGAGGGGTGTTGCCATATATTACAGTGTCGTTACCCAGATCAGGAGCAGGCAGATATACCACTGTGACAGTTGCTTCGTCATATCCCGGACACTCCGTTGGGATTATGCCGTCATTTGTTTCCAATGATACAGTGTGAACACCGGTTTTGAGGTTTTGACTGTTCAGTGTCAAAGAGTGGCTGTTTGGTGGGTGTCCCGTGGGTAATCCGTTAAGCTTCCAGAAATGGTTTATAGTATTCGGGCTGGTAATGGCATTGAATGTAACACTCTCCCCCTTGCAGAGGAGGGTGTCAGGGCCGATATCCACTGTAAGACTCTTTACAGTCAGACAGTATTCGTATATGTTACTCCCATAATATGGACATGCTCCATCACGGATCGTAGCACGGTAACAGTGAGGAGTCCCGCTCACATTGGAGGTGTCAGGTATCCATGTGAATGTGGCATAGGCCGAGTCTGTATTCTGGTGATACGTTTGAAATGTTCCTGAAGGAATGCCATGATTCCAGTTTATACTGAACTTCTCAGGGGATCCTATTGCTAATGGATTGTAGATGTCGTCGTCATGACCCCAGATGGCAAAGGCAACGGTATCTCCCAGGCATACAACCTTTTCGAAAAGAGTGTTGTTTGGGTCATAACCCTGTGACTTAGTGAAATCCATCCCGCTCAATACAGGTAAAATGTTGGGTACTGTAATAACTCTGACCATCATATCTCTGTAAACTATGCCGGTAAGCAGCGGCACACCGTTCACATTTTTCCACTGTTCAATTTTTAGAGCGATCTGAGATGCGAAATTCATCACAGGAGTTATACATATGTCTCCTGTGACGTTATCCAGAGTCACAGGCGGGTTTGAAGGTATTGGGCTGGTTGCAGAGTATGGCGGCACATAATTGACAACGTTCGAACTATGGTTGTTGAAGGGGGCTACCAGGGAGTAGGATAAAGAGTCTCCATCCGGGTCAATAGCTCCTGCAGAGATACATTGCGGTTGACCGTTTATCAAAATAAAGATAGGTTTATTGGTATAAACCGGGTTGCTGTTCACGGGTACATCAAGGGTGTTTAAAGTAGCCTCAATATAGGCAGAGGTACTTGTCGGGTTGGAGATGTTGTTTAACGAAGTACGGCAACAATACGTCCATGACACTTTCCATTCGCTGCAGGGAGGTAGTGTCACCTGTGCCTCGTAAATGTACTCCTGAACACCAAACAGAGTGTACTGGGATCCCTGGCATCTTGTCGGCATGGCAAAACAACCAGGTGTTACTTCTCCGCCGCTTCCCGATTTCAAAGGCACATTATTGAGAGCAAAACCAAGAAAAGGGTCGGACTGGCAGGTGAAGATAAAATTTACTGTATTTGGTGCTATGATCCCACTGCAGTCGCGATATAGTGCAAACCTTACAATGTAATCATTGCCTCCGATACTTATCAGATTCAGATCCAATGCAGCAATGTGATTGGCAGAAACATTTGCATGGAAAAAGCCGGTGCTGATAATTACAGCCAGCAGCAGAGTGTAGAGTCTTTTCATAGCTTCTGTATTTAAGTAAACATAGAAAAACCGAAAGGCATATAAAACTAATGATAAGTGAAACTTCGGATGGTTCACTTATCATTAGACTTAATTTATAAGCAAAGGTTTAATCCTCAGGAGAGAATAATTAGCAAATTAGTTAATGGGATTATCAAATCAGCTAATTATCAAAATATTACCAGTTTTTTGGTTGACAGTAATCCGGCCTGATTTCTTAATGTCAGGAAATAGTATCCCGAGGTGAGTTCTGATGTTGGAATGGTGACGGTATGGGTTCCCGGTTTATAGAGGATACCTGTTTCTTTGGAAACAAACCTTCCGGTGGCATCCAAAATGCTGATGGCAATTTCTGTTGAAGATTCTGTGGTAAATTCCACGGTCGTAAAGGTGCTGGCAGGGTTAGGGTATATGTTGATATTTAGTTGTTCTGTCTTAATGCTGTTAATGCCAACTGGCAAGCCATAAGTCCAGATATCAATTTCATCATTCTCCCATGCGGTTCCATCCCACATTTGGGTTAGCTCTTCAAGAAGGCGATTCAGGCCATCATAGGTGTAAGTATAGAGCCAGTTTTCAGCCCAGGTGCCGGTACTCCAGTACTCTTCAAGCGTCTGGGTTATGTTCCACTGAGCATCATAGGAGTGTGTCAGGCGGGATGAGGTTTCCCACATATTGTTATACCACCAGTCCCAGATTTTTTCAGTGACATAACCCTGTGCATTATAAGTGCTGGCAGATTTTTCATCATTCACCCAGGCACCGACATCCCATGCTTGTATCAACTCTTCTGTTTCCCAACCATTTGCATCATAAGTAAAAAGAGACCTGCTGTCATTTTCCCATGTTGTTGTAATCATGTCATACTCCTGGTATAGAAGCTCGGTAAGCTGATCCTGTGTATTATATGTAAAAATTATCTTCAGGAAATCCATCCAGGAACCCAGAAAATTAATCTTTAGTAGATATTGGGAAGGGCTGTTATTTGCATTATAGGTGATGTCAATCTGATAGAAGTCAGTCCATGCACTGCCGTCCCACGTTTTGAAAAGTATTGACACCGGCATGCTTTGGGCATTATATGTGTATACTGCATGGCCGGTAACTTCCCACTGATTATTGATCCATTGATATTCGTAGAAGTCTGTGTTGACCTGATTATTATCGTATATGTAAAGAGTCCTGGAGTTATAATTCCATGTATTCATATCCCAGTACTTGTTGATCATCTCATTCATGAATGGTTGAAGAGTAATGCCTTGTTTTGCATTGGTTTGTTTTGACATTGAGACGTAATTGCTGATAATCCCGATCAGGTGGTCAGCAGATCCGTGATGTCCGGTCTGAGCACTGACTTCCTTCAGCTTATTCTCGACGCTTTTTGGCAGTTTTACATCTTCTGCTGTTGTGGCAGAAGAATAACCCCAAATAAATATAAGGGCTACAGCAAGTGTAAAGGTTTTTTTCATGGCATAAAATTTTTAGTTGTTGATTATCTTCCGAAGAAAAATTCTGTCAAAGATAATCCTAAATCAAGCAGAAATCAATATCAGGAGCTATTTTTTTTTAGGCCCCATTGCCTGATTTTCAATTTATAACAGAATGTGTCCTGAATTTTGAGAAAAAGACGTCGATAAAAAACCGAACAAGTTGCTCAGAATGATCTTAGCACATCATACCTGGCCTTTCTTTTCTGCTGAGGGGTTTCGGCATTTTCAGGATAGAGGTGCTGCTCCCAGTCGCCATACATGGCATTGGGTAAAATAATATACTTCTCAGAGAAGCTTCTCTTCATATCATCGGTCTTGGCCATTCTGCCTTCACCTTTGGAGTTTTCGAAGACCTCACTGAAGTCGTTGAGGTTATCCCCAACGAAGAGTGCAACCTCGTAATTTGCTGTTACTTTCTGACGGCGCTCCTCTTTGGCTGATTCGGCCTCCCTCAGTAGCAGATATTCATCATCGGTGCCTGGTAATCCGATCGCTGCAAGGTTCTTTTTGGTAGCTTCCCTCAGCTCCTCTTTCCTGTTGGAGATATAGACAACCTTTACGCCGAGGCCTGTCACAAGGTTGATAAACTCCACTGATCCGGGAACAGGTTCTGCTATTGCAAGCTCACACCACTCTTTCCATTTGACGGGGTAGCTGATGTTATCCAGGATACATTTAGCCTCATAAGGCGAGTTGTCCAGAACAGTCTCGTCAAGGTCCAGCACTACTGCAAGACCTTCGGCGCTGCCTTTTCGTTTTACTATCTGCTGAATCCTGACAGATGCCAGGTTATATGCCTGGTAACAAAGCGCACGATACTCTGGTGCTTGCTGTTGGTATAGAACGGCCAGCGTAAGGTGGTCGTTTTCTGATATCACCGGCTTGTCTGAGGTGAAGGAGGCCAGCAGGATGAACAGTCCCAGCACATATAATGATATTCTCATGTTGAAATATTTTTTTGTTACAGGACAAATGTACTTTTTTTTTGCAGATGACTCTTCCTCTGGGCTTCATAACTACAAAAAAAAGAGGGCGTCTGTTTTGAGACGCCCTCAGGGGATATGATGTTTTTTACTTACTGAAATCCATTGCAGCAAGTCTCTCGTAGCTTGCATAGCGCCATCTGGCGTTCTCTTCTGCAGCCTTGAAGAGCTCTTCTGCAGTTTCAGGGAAGGATTGCTTCAGTGACATATATCTCACTTCCGACTTGAGAAACTCCTGGAAGAGTTCCCATTTCGGCGGTTTGGAGTCGAGCTGGAACGGGTTTTTATTCTCGGTTTCCAGTTCCGGGTTGAAGCGGTAGAGATGCCAGTAGCCGGCTTCTACGGCCTTATCTGACTGATCCTGTGTTTTGCCCATTCCATTTCTCAAGCCATGGTTGATACATGGTGAGTATGCGATGATCACAGATGGACCCTTAAAGGCTTCTGCTTCTCTTATCGCCTTCAGGAACTGGTTCTGGTTAGCACCCATGGCTACCTGAGCTACATAGACATATCCGTAGGTCATTGCCATGGCTCCCAGGTCTTTCTTGCGGATCTTCTTTCCGCTTGCAGCAAACTTGGCTACTGCGCCTACCGGGGTTGCTTTGGATGATTGGCCACCGGTGTTAGAGTACACTTCAGTATCAAGTACCAGAAGATTGATATCTGCACCGCTTGCAATCACGTGGTCGAGGCCACCGTATCCGATGTCATATGCCCAGCCGTCGCCGCCAAATACCCATACCGACTTCTTCACAAAGTACTGCTCCAGTTCAACAATCTCCTTAGCAACCGGATGGTTCTCATTAGCAAGCAGGGCAAGCACTTTTGCAGAAGACTCTTTTGAAGCTTCACCGTCGTCCATTGTCTCTATCCAGCCCTGCATAGCCTCCCTGGTTTCCGCAGCTACATTTTCGTTCATCAGCATCTCCATGCGTAGCCTGATTCTGTCGCGCAGTTTGTTTACGCCAAGTGCCATCCCAAAACCATATTCGGCATTATCTTCGAACAGTGAGTTTGCCCAAGCAGGTCCGTGTCCCTTTTCGTTTTCACTGTATGGTGTTGAAGGTGCTGAACCTCCGTAGATGGATGAACAGCCGGTGGCGTTGGCAACCATCATGCGGTCACCGTAAAGCTGTGTGATAAGCTTAATATATGGCGTTTCGCCGCAACCTGCACATGCTCCTGAGAACTCGAAGAGTGGCTGAGCAAACTGGCTGTTCTTTACGCTCTTATATTTGTCCACAGGTGTCTTGTATCCAACTTTTGAATGCATATATTCGAATCGTCCGATCTCTGCCTCCTGTGACCCAAGCATCCTGAACTCAAGCGCTTTTGTTGGTGACGGGCATACATCAATACAGTTGCCGCAGCCTGTACAGTCGAGTGGGCTTACCTGCATCCTGAATTCAAATCCTTCGAAAGCTGCACCCTTGATGGGAAGTGTTACAGTGCCTTCAGGTGCTCCGGCTTTCTCCTCCGCATTCAGAAGGAATGGCCTTATGGCTGCATGAGGACAAACATAGGCGCACTGGTTGCACTGGATGCAGTTGTCAGGGAGCCATTCAGGCACGTGTACTGCGATGCCACGTTTCTCATACCTTGTTGTCCCTGACGGGAATGTGCCGTCTTCGCGACCTAAAAATGCACTTACCGGCAGGTCGTCACCCTTCATGGCATTTATCGGAAATACAACATCCCTGATGAACTCAGGAAGGGCAGCTCCACCGTTGGCTTTTTCATCAGAAAGTGTTGCCCATTCTGCAGGAACTTCAACCTTTACAGGCTCACCGCCACGGTCAACAGCCTCATGGTTCATCCTGACGATATCCTTGCCCTTCATGCCGAATGACTTCTCAATGAACTTCTTCATCTCTGTAACGGCCAGCTCGTAAGGGATCACGTTGGCAATTTTGAAGAATGCCGACTGCATAATGGTGTTGGTACGTCCGCCAAGGCCAATCTCCTCGGCAATCTCAGTTGCATTGATAATATAGAAGTTAATCTTCTTCTGAGCAAGATACCTCTTCATGTGATTTGGAAGCCTGCGTTTTGTCTCTTCAGCATCCCAGATGCTGTTCAGAAGGAAGGTGCCGTTCTCCTTCAGACCCTTCAGCATATCATATTTGTCGAGGTAAGCCGGAACATGGCATGCAACAAAGTCGGGCATGCCAACAAGGTAAGGTGCTCTGATCACCTTGTCGCCGAAGCGAAGGTGTGAGGTGGTAACACCACCCGACTTCTTGGAATCGTAGGCAAAGTATGCCTGGCAATATTTGTCGGTATTTTCTCCGATAATTTTAATGGAGTTTTTGTTTGCACCTACGGTGCCATCAGCACCAATACCATAGAACTTCCCGCTGAAGGTGCCTTCCGGAACAACACTGACCTCAGGCAATAATGGCAGCGACCTGAATGTGACGTCATCAACAATACCTACGGTAAACTGATTTTTTGGTTCTGCAAGCTTAAGGTTTTCGAACACGGAGATTATCATAGAGGGGGTAGTATCCTTGGAGCTAAGTCCGTATCTTCCTCCAACGATCATAGGTGCATTGGGCCTTCCATAATAGATGTCCTTCACATCAAGGTAGAGCGGGTCGCCATTGGCACCTGGTTCCTTTGTGCGGTCGAGGACGGCGATTCTCTTTACGGTTTCGGGGATGACATCAAGGAAATATTTTGCTGAAAACGGCCTGTAAAGATGTACGATGACAATACCAGTTTTTTCACCCTTTGCATTCAGATGGTCAACAACTTCTCTGATAGTTTCCGTGATGGAACCCATAGCAATGACGATATTTTCAGCATCCGGAGCACCGTAATAGACGAACGGGTGATACTCACGCCCGCACATCTTGCTGATCTGTTGCATATAATCTTCAACTACATCAGGTATAGAATCGTAAAACTTGTTTGCAGCCTCCCTTGACTGGAAGTATATGTCAGGGTTCTGTGCAGTACCTCTTGTAACCGGGTGTTCAGGATTGAGGGCGTTGTCACGGAAAGCTTTCAGAGCCTTTTGGTCGATCAGTGGAGCGAGATCCTCGTTCTCGAAATACTCTACCTTCTGTATCTCATGTGAAGTACGGAACCCGTCGAAGAAGTGCAGGAAAGGGATTCTGGTCTTTATTGCTGCCAGGTGAGCAATGCCGGCGATATCCATGATCTCCTGTACACTACCTGTGGCAAGCATTGCAAAACCGGTATGGCGGGTGCTCATCACGTCGCTGTGGTCACCGAAAATAGAGAGCGCCTGTGCGGCAAGGCTCCTTGCTGATACATGGAACACCCCGGGAAGCAACTCACCGGAGATCTTGTACATATTCGGGATCATCAGCAACAGCCCCTGCGATGCTGTATAGGTGCTCGTTAAAGAGCCCGCCTGAAGAGCTCCGTGTACCGCCCCGGCAGCTCCTGCCTCCGACTGCATCTCAGTAACCTGAACAATCTCCCCGAAAATATTTTTCCTCCCGAATGATGCCCACTCATCTATGTTCTCAGCCATATTTGACGATGGGGTTATCGGATAAATCGCAGCGTTTTCGCTGAACATATATGCAACGTGGCTTGCAGCATAGTTGCCATCACATGTGATAAATTTCTTTTGCTTAGTCATACCATATTTGTTTTTAAATGTCTCATTATTAATTCATTTGGGTTTGATCGCATAAACCGCAACGAAATTACGCAATTTCCCGAAACAGGTAAAGCTTTGGCTAAAAACTTGCATCTGCAACAGGCTATTTAGAATTATTAAAGATAGCATGAGCCCGTTGGGTTTTTGAAGAGGCTGGAATCGGGGAATTGGGGAATCGATTTTTTATTTCTCAGCAAAATCTCAAATACTCACTAATCACACTCACTACAAACTAAAACCTCTGCCTCCCGCCACAGGCGGACTAATCACCTGAATGACCAAACATCTAAACACCTCAACAACTCAACCCCATTTTGTATTATATTTGCATAACCGGATGAGCTGAATAACAGATGGCTAATGGTCATCAATAAATAACCGCACTCATGAAAACGTTATGCTCCCTTCTGCTAACATTATTGTTTATGAACACAATGAACGCTCAGGTCCCGGCATGGGAGTGGGCGAGAACAGCGTCAACGGTGAATTACTCAGCTGGGAGAGGTATCATTACAGACAGGTATGAAAATACTTATATCACCGGACACTTCCTTCAGAATATGATTCTCGGCGCAGATACACTCTTACATGTCTGGGATAACGACGTGTTTCTGGTTAAATTCGACAGTGCCGGTAACGTTTTGTGGGCGAGGTCAATGGGAAGTGAATCGTTCGATAATATAGGAAATCCCTCCATTGATGATGCTGGAAATATTTTTGTTTCCGGTTTTTTCTATGGTTGGAATCTTATCATAGGGACGGACACCTTGAGCAACTCTAATCAAAACCCAGTGATCCCAATCAGCGATATCTATATTGTAAAATATGATCCAAACGGAAACGTTCTTTGGGCAAAAACGGCAGGGGGTACGGGAAGTGATTTAGGGAATCCAACAGCAACTGATTGTTCAGGCAACTTATATATTGCTGGTTCATTCTCTGGTCCAACAATTTCATTTGATAGCATAACCCTTTATAAAGTAGGTTCGGCTAATCGCAGTTTATTTCTGACGAAATACGATAAAAATGGCAATGTATTATGGGCCAGAGCTGCTGGTGGGGATGACGTTGCAGGTTTTCAGAGAATGGCAACTGATCTTAACGACAATATTTATTTAACCGGTTCTTTTTGTGGTCAAACAATCACCTTTGGTACCACTACATTGCATAATTCAGGTTCTTCATTTGACGATATTTTTCTGGTAAAATATAATCCTTCGGGAAATGTTGTGTGGGCACAATCTTTCGGAGGCGTTAGCTTTGATGTTGGTTTAAATGTAGCAACTGATAGATCAGGGAATGTATATATCACCGGAATTTTTTCCGACTCTACATTATCATTAGGATCATTTGTTCTATACAATGCTGGTGAAATCAATGGTTATGTGGCAAAACTTGACCCTACAGGCAATGTATTATGGGCAAAATCCCTCGGTGGAATATTTCGTGATGAACCGTGTGGGCTTTTTGTTGACGAAACAGGAGGAGTTTATATAACGGTTGATTTCCGGAGCCCTTCCATTACATTTGGGAATACAACACATTACAATCTCAATCCAGTTAATGCCGGTGACCTGTTTATTGCGAAATACGATTCTCTTGGTAACGAGAGTTGGGCCATGTCGGTTGGGGGACAGGAAAATGTTGGCGCGGAAATCTCTGTAAGTACCACCGGCAATCTGTACATTGCCGGTGGCTACAACAGTCCCACGATTGTTTTGGGATCAGATACGTTGTCAACTACTGCCGGCATGTACAGGTTTTTTGTGGCTAAAGCATCTGGCTTAACAGGTGTTGAAAACTTGCGTCATCCTGCTTATGAGATCTTGCTTTCCCCAAACCCAATGAAAGGCCATGTTACCATCTCAGTGCCTTCCTGCATTGTGGACATGATGTTTGAGCTGCACGACATCAGTGGTCGAAAGATTATATCAAGGAAGATAAACGAAACAACACGCATAACAGTTGCCGATTTGCCGGCCGGTATCTATGTGTACAAGCTGCAATACGCTGGCGGTAGGCAAACCGGAAAGATGGTGAAAATAAACTAAGTTCCACTATTTTTGTATCACCAGCTTTCCTGTTTTTACCCTGCTGTTGTTGAAAATAACCCTGTAGTAATACATACCATTGTTTAGCTCATCTGTTGAAATGGTTGTAATGTCATTGATATTCAGACGTGCATTATTTACCCTGATACCTGTAGATGAGAACAATTCAATATATGCAGAATTGTTGCCTGCAATACCTGATGTCTTTATATAAATCAATTCTCTTGAAGGATTTGGGAAAATATGTATTTCCGGCACTTCGGTTACAGCAAATTCATTTGATAAACTGTATTTCATCTGAGATGCAGACGGGGTACCGGGCAGGGTGATGGAGTCGAATATGTATAAGCCTAAAAGATCCCTTGCTTTATATACTGGATAGCCTCCATTAGCCGGATGTTGATGAGCAATCTGGTGCAGTGCCACAGAATCGGAACCGGTTAAAGTCAGGTTATTGTTCAGGAAGTTGGCATAGGTGGCGTAAAACAGAACGGCATTGGTTTCAAGCTGGTTCTGTGGGATTAGATTTCCCAATTCGGTGATGAGTTGGTTAGTATTCCGGCTGTCAGCAAGCGTATCCAGTACAAAAAGTTTATGAATATTGGTGTTGGACAAAAAGCTTCTTATGGAATCAATTCTGTTTGCTACAGTACTAACAGAGGAAAAAGTGGTTGGTAGTCTTAACAAGAGATCGTAGGATATCTTTACAATTCCGTACAATCTGATATCCGTTGGTAGCGAATATGATGAAACAAACGGTGAAGCGACCAGCAAAGAGTCGAGGTGAGAAAATTCAGCAACCATAAGGCTGTCCAATGCTGAAGAACTGAGTGATAGCAATTGCAACTCTGTCATTTTTGAAAGGGTATTACTGGATATGAATGATTGAAACTGGCTGCACAAATTCACAGAGTCAGGAGTTAATTGAGAATCAAAGTTTGGGTTCCAAGGAGGATTGTTTGGTACCAGCCATTGAGAAGTATATAACTCGAAAGGGGTGCCAGATTTATAATACCACATAATTCTTGCACCAGAGACATTGGGGTTATAAACGCCTACAAGTCTGAGCGGAGGGAACAGTTCATTGTGCCATTCGTTGTCCGAAGGAGTATTTATCCAACCTATATTGCGATGTATCCCATCATCGACTCCAATCACTGCATTATCCAAGGTAACCCCAAATGCATTATAATCGAAGATATTACAATATATCCAGGATGGTAGAACTATGTTCTCAAGATATAGCCCACGATATGTATTTTCAATTATGTTATGTGCTATAATACTGTTAGCGTTATTATTAAGGTGTATACCTTTGTTGTTAAATAACTGATTTGGGTTTTGATTGAGTCCGTTTGTTACTTTAATCTCATTCCCAATAAATTGATTATTATGGGAATGACTCCAATGGATGCCAACTGTGCTGTTGGTAAAAATAGGTAATGCAGAAATTTCCACTTCGTTATGATTAACATTAGTATTATAGACAAAGTCGCCATATATGCCTGATATGTAATTCTCGATGAAGTTATTAATAATTTCTCCGATAATTTGATAACAGAAAAAGATAAATATTCCTGCTTCACCATATTCGTCTGCCGTGGTTGTAAATTCTATTCGGTTTGCCGCAATTGTTAGTTCGGTTTCACTTAATAATATGCGTGCCCGAATGCCATACCGAACGTTCTCTATTATGTTACTAAATATGTCAATCCGGTTACCACTACCACCACTGCTGCTCACATCAATTCCTTCACCAATAGCAAGCGGTATTCCGTTTAATGTTTTGGTATTTATGAAGTTAAAAGAGATGTCAATACTGCCGGTTGAGCCATGAATATGAATCCCTTTAAAATTTCGAGGTATTGACCCCGCATTATGTTTTCCCAGATGCATCTCATTGTATTGTATCATTGCTACAGTAGAATTGACGTCAACATTTGACAATAAGATTCCTGTTCTGGTTCCACCATCTATCAAGTTGTTTTTTATGGATAATTCAACGTTTCCATAAACATGAGTTCCTACTTCATTTATATCCCAAAGTGTATTTCCTTCAAAGGTTCCTGTGCCGCCAATAATGAATCGGAAATGTTGTGGTGAGGATAGGTTGATACAAAGAAAACCGAATTCTGAGTATAATATCTTATTGTTAATTATTCTGACGTCACTATTCAAAGATTCTATGGCTGTAAATATTTCTACAAATGAATTAAAATTTGAATAGGCTGTGGCATCTCCAATTGTTAGCAGGCTGCTTCCTGTGGAAACATAGTTGATGATTCTTATGCCAACAGGAGTTTTTCCATTGGTTGGAATGTTGTTCGGAGGAGCGGGTTGAGCTGTAATTGGTAGAATGCTCTGAATATAATTGCCTCTGAATTCAATTCTCGGAACACCAGACCAGTCTTGCAGCGTCAATGGATAATAACATCTGTCGAACTCATTAAAGTTTAGAATAACCTCCGCCCCAAAAGCTTCGACAAATACATTTTCTCCATGGCGAAAATAGTTGTTTCCGGCAAAGATGTAGTTTTCCTGATCTGTCGTATATATACCATCCCATGCGTAATGAGGAAGACAGCAATCATAAAATTCATTGTAACGTAAGATCAATTCCGTTGGTCCTGGAAGTAATTCAATTCTTGCCTGTTCAGACAGGTAGATATAACATCCATAAAATTCACAACTGCCATCAATATAAACAGTTCCGTTAATCTCAATTACGAAATCCATAAATGTTTGATTGGATAATATGTCATTATTGTTAAAAACGAAATCCGCATTAGGAATTTTACATAGCGGGCAGTTGTTCTGTGCCGTTGCATATTGAAAAAGCAATAGAGATATTGCAATCAGAAAGAGTTTTGCTGTTGAAATAGATTGTGGTTTCATTTTTTTTAAAGTTTTTGGAATCAGACTTACATCTCAGGAAATTCCCTGATATTGGCAAGTCGTTTCCCGGTTATTAAAGATGTTTATTATTCTGCTAAAGTTGATCTGACATTAGATTGCCGGTCTATACATTGTCATATTTCTTCTGCAAACCTGGTTGGTTAATCAACCAAATGATGAAGATGTTGTAATAATAAATCAGGAGACCTGATTCGAACGGGAAATATTTTAAATCTTATAATAGGGCATCTACTCTCTCTCTCTCTACGGGAACAAGGGTTTCAGAGGATGCGCCAATTGTGGAAAAAGAAAACAGCCACCGCATTCGATTAATAAGTAGTGCTGTGCGAGTAGGCCGGATAGAGTAGAAGAGATTCATCGTGCAACAAATAAAACAGAATGTATAAAAATGGGCTTAGATATAAACTAAGGCTAATATAATATCGAAAAGAAAAAAAAGCAAGGAAAATATTTTATAAACCTGTTCATCCTGTTATCCTGTCAAAAAATTGGGGAGTTGGGGATTTGGGGAGTTGGGGAGTAGGGTATTTGGGGAGTCGACTACCCGACTACCCGATTCCCCGACTCCCCCCTCATGTGCTTGCTGCAAACAATTTTGGCCTTCTGGAAAATTCTTGCCAATCAACTCAATTAGCTAATTATCATATTTGCTAATTATCTTGCGCCAAGCTAAGCCCGTGAAAGGGGGATAAAACACCGT
>OBJA01000553.1_pt1 | contig 31455 bp, 29 predicted proteins | sample 1519751 | NCBI WGS metagenome assembly OBJA01 (sample SAMEA3881238, study PRJEB22517) | soil metagenome | biome: lake sediment; feature: soda lake sediment; material: sediment, water from around vicinity | place: India | collected 2013-12-23 | depth 3 m
AAATATCATTGGCAAGTCAAAACCCAGCCCGATGGCTGGGTTTGTGCTGCAATTAACTTGGTTTATTAATCATGCCATGACTTGATTTTTTGTAAAGTTTAGCAGTCCACCGGCTTTAATGATAGCAATTTGACGTGGGGTGAGGTCTGCTTTGGTTTCAAAGGTATACTTGCCGGTGCGGTTCTCCACGATCACCGTATTGTTGTCTAAAGACGAACCGACTTCTGCAATGAAGAGTTCATCGTGGGCTTTAATGCGGTCGTAATCCTTCGGATCGCTAAAAACCAATGGAAGAATACCAAAGTTAATAAGATTGGCCCTGTGAATTCGAGCAAAGGATTTGACGATAACCGCCTTTACTCCAAGATACATGGGGGCGAGGGCCGCGTGTTCGCGACTGGAGCCTTGCCCATAGTTTTGGCCGCCGATGACGAAGCCGCCGCCATGCTCTTTGGCTCGGTGCGCAAAGTCCGGATCGACCCCGGAGAAGACATACTGGGAGATGGCGGGGATATTCGAACGCAGGGGAAGAATCTTGGCGCCCGCCGGCATGATATGGTCGGTGGTGATGTTGTCGCCGACTTTAAGCAAGACTTGGCCGGTCAATGATTCTGCCAGGGCGGTTTGTTGTGGAAGGGGTTTGATGTTGGGACCCCGGCGAATCTCAATGGTTGAGGGGTCTTCTGCCGGGTTAAGAATCATTGTGTCATCCACCAAAAACTCTTCGACAGCAGCTGCCGTTGGATAGTCTCCAAGTTCACGTGGATCCGTTAGTTTTCCAGTCAATGCCGCAGCTACAGCCGTTTCTGGGCTGGCGAGATAGACTTGGCCGTCGGCAGTCCCGCTACGGCCTTCAAAGTTACGATTGAAGGTTCGAACAGAGACCCCAGTGGAACAAGGAGCCTGCCCCATACCGATACACGGTCCGCAGGCGCTCTCCAATATTCGGGCACCGGATGCGATCATATCAGCTAAAGCGCCGTTTCTGGCCATCATTTCCAGGACTTGTTTTGATCCCGGGGCAATGACTAAGCTGACACTGGGATGAATATGCTTGCCGCGAAGAGCCGCTGCAACCCGCATTAAATCTTGATAGGATGAGTTGGTGCAACTGCCGATGGCCACTTGATTGACGGCGATTTCTCCCACGGCTTTTACGGTCTTGACCGCATCCGGCGAATGGGGACAAGCCACCATCGGTTCGAGCTTGGATAGATCGATGGTGATCTCTTCATCATAGGTAGCGTCGGGATCGGCTTCCAGAGGTTGCCAATCGCCTTCCCGACCTTGAGCTTTAAGAAACTCCCGAGTTACGTTGTCACTGGGGAAGAGGGACGTGGTCGCTCCCAGTTCGGCGCCCATATTTGTGATGGTGGCCCGTTCTGGCACGGAGAGGGTTGCCACGCCGGGACCTGCGTACTCCATGACTCTGCCGACGCCGCCTTTGACCGATAAGCGTCGCAAAACCTCAAGAATAATATCTTTCGCCGTAACCCAGGGTTGGAGGCGGCCGATCAGTTCAACACGAAGGACCTTCGGCATCGTTAAATAAAAGGCGCCACCGGCCATGGCAACTGCAACATCCAGACCGCCAGCGCCGATTGCCATCATACCAATGCCGCCGCCGGTGGGGGTGTGGCTGTCGGAGCCTAGCAGTGTCTTACCCGGACGTCCAAAACGCTCCAGATGAACTTGGTGGCAGATGCCATTTCCCGGACGAGAAAAGAGAATACCATGTTTACCGGCGACTGTTTGAAGAAAAAGATGGTCGTCGGCATTCTCAAAGCTAGATTGGAGAGTGTTGTGGTCCACATAACTGACGGAGAGTTCGGTCCGTACTCGTTCGATGCCCATGGCTTCAAATTGAAGGTAAGCCATCGTTCCTGTGGCATCTTGAGTAAGCGTTTGATCAATACGAATCGCAATCTCTTGACCCGGCTCCATTGACCCTTCCACGAGATGCGCACTGATTATTTTTTCAGCAATATTTTTTGGCATAAAGATACCTCCTTAACACTATTCGATAGTTTCACTCTCCGTAGGGAGAGGAATCAAATATGGCCATTCATCGATTGATTGGATGATCTTGCCGAATTGTAGTGTATCAAACGCCGCTGGATAATGTCAATCTTTTGCGGGGATTATATTGTATTCTTGGAATGAATCCCATAAAATAAAGAACGTGATCTTAAAAAACAAATTGGGCACTCGATTAAACCGATGGGTTCAAATGCAACCCGAAACGGGGGTACATCTTAAATGACTGGGATTAAGAGACTATTTTTCGTTGGTATTGGGGGAGCTCGCCTTAATGCGCTGGCCAAACTCTACTCTGACCGTGGATATCATGTCAGCGGAACCGACCGTCAGGAATCCAAGGCCACAAGAGAATTGGTTCAACGGGGAATCCCGGTGAACTATAACGATCAAGATCCGGAACTGGTACGGGATGTTGATATGGTCATCTATTCAAACGCAGTCGGCGAGGATAACCCTCAGGTTGTGAGAGCCCGAGAACAAGGCATTGAGGTGTTGGAAGGTTCCGAGCTTTTGGGCTGTTTAATGAATGAAGTTGGCTTTGGCATTGCAGTCTCCGGAACCCATGGGAAAACGACCACCACATCGATGTTGGCGTTGATTCTGACCGAAGCAGAGCTGGATCCAACAGTCCTGGTCGGAGGAGATTTGCTGGCCATTGGAGGCAACCACAGAACGGGAAAGACTCCCTATATTGTGGTGGAAGCTTGTGAGTTTCGCAGTTCGTTTCTGGAGCTAAAACCTAAGATTGCCTTGGTTACCAATGTGGACTGGGATCATCCCGATTGTTTTCCCTCCCATGAGGCGGTTGTCGACGTCTTTTCTCGCTTTGTCTCCGTTTTGCCTGACGACGGAGTTTTAGTCGTCAATGGCGATGATCGACAAGCCCTTCGTCTAATCCCCGCAACAAATGCGAAGGCGGTCACTTTTGGATTTAATCCGGACTGTCAGATTAAAGCGGTGCACAACTATCCCACCCCTAATGAACTGGGAAGTCGAACGGAGCTCAACTGGAAAGGTGAGAAATGTTTCGATCTCTACCTAAAAGTTCCCGGCCGGCATAATGTGATGAATGCCATTGCTGCAATGGCAGCTGCCGAGGAACTAGGGGTAGCTCCTGAGCGATCGGCGGAGATCCTCCAAAAATTCCGTGGTGTTCGTCGTCGTTTTGAGATCAAAGGCGAGGCGGATGGAGTCCTGGTTGTCGATGACTACGCGCATCATCCCGCGGCGATCGCCACCACCTTAGCAGCAACTCGCCATCAATTTGACGGAAGGATATGGTGTGTCTTCCAACCCCATACCTTCAGCAGAACGCGCTTTCTCTTTGAAGAGTTCGCCAAGGCGTTCTGCGATGCCGATATCGTCATCTTTGATGATATTTATTCTGCCCGAGAGACTGATCCAGGGGATGTCAGCAGTTATCGTCTGGCGGAGAAGACCCGCGATTATCACTCGGACGTTCGTTATATTGCAGGGCAGAACGCCATCACCGAACATTTGTTGGAGCAGGCCCGAACCGGAGATCTCGTATTAACGATGGGAGCAGGAGATATCTGGAAGGTTGGCGAGGCATTCTTACAAGCAAAAGAGCGTGTCTCCAAAGCCTGAATATGAAGGAGTCGAGTCATGGAAGAAGTCTATATCGTACCGTGCCCAAACTATCGACGGGAGAATGTAACCGAGGCGTTTCGACGACTGGAGGAGCTTTGGGGCGGTTTTGCCCAGTTTATTAAGGCTGAAACCCAGTTGGTTCTCAAACCCAATTTGTTGGCTGGAGAGCCTCCTGAGCGTGCAGTGACGACCCATCCTGAGCTTGTGCGCGCTGTGGCGGAACGTGCCCTTCGGGAAGGATCTCGCATCACAATCGGAGACAGTCCGGGTTTTGGCTCTTTGGCTAGTGTGGCGGAACGTGCTGGGATAACTGGTATATGTCGGGAGCTTCATCTTCCATTAGGCCGTTTCAATGAAGCAATTCCTGTCGATGTTAAGGAATCAAAGTTGATTAGCCGCTTTGAGTTGGCGCGTGAGGTTGTTGAGGCCGAAGGATTGGTCAATTTGGCAAAGATGAAGACACATGGCTTAACGGTTTTAACCGGCGCCGTCAAAAACCTCTTTGGATGTGTTGTGGGCCTACGGAAAGCCGAGTTTCATTTTCGCTTGCAAAAGGTGGAACACTTCTCCGATATGCTACTGGACCTAATTCATGCACTGCCTCCAACCCTCCATGTGGTTGACGCAGTGGAGGCCATGGAAGGGTACGGACCGCGGGGAGGCGTACCGCGAAAGATCGGACTCATCGTGGCCGGAAGTAATCCGGTGGCCGTCGATATGGTTTTGGCGATGTTAATGAATATTAAACCGGAACGTGTCCCTTATTTGGCTGTGGCTGCTGAACGAGGCTGGCCAGGGACAAAACGAGGCGAACTGCAAATCCTGGGCGACGATCTCTCACGTTTTGTGGCTCAAGATTACCATGTCCCTCGTGAGCTTGGACCGATTCAAATGCGGGTTCCTGGACAAGTGGTTGATGCCTTTCGAAAACGCATTACACCCTATCCCGCAGTCTTGCCCGACTGTCAAGGCTGTGGTGTTTGTATGGAAGCATGTCCGGCTAAGGTCATTACGATCCGTGACAAACGCGCCGTCATTTTGGACAAGGAGTGCATTCGCTGTTATTGCTGTCAGGAGATGTGTCCGTATGGGGCCATTGCATTGCGTACCGGATGGTTAGGAAAGCTTTATCGAAGACGAGGGAGTCGGAGCTAAATGCGTTGGGAACATTTATTATTGGACTTGGATAATACGCTCTACCCTAAACAGTCGGGGATGTTAGACCATATCGATCAGCGGATCGATGACTATTTGAGTGAACGACTCCAAATGGAAGAAGATGCCGTCAATCGGTTGCGGAGAGAGTATTACGAGCAATATGGCACAACACTTCGTGGTGTTCGGGAGAATCATGGTATCGATCCCTTGGAGTATATTGAGCATGCGTACAGGATTCATATTCCGGATATTCTTGCGCCGGATCCCAAACTGGCATCAATCCTTGAAGAAATCCCCCTTCGAAAACATATCTTCAGCAATAGTCCCAAGGATTATATTGTTAGGGTCTTGGAGACGTTGGGTATTCAATCTTCGTTGGAACGCATCTTTGATCTTACCTTTACGGGTTACCGAGGCAAACCGGACCCGGAGTCATATCGGATGGTCTTAGAAACGCTGGGAACCGGTGGAGAACGATGTATTATGGTTGAGGATTATGCCATTAATCTACTGCCTGCCAAGGAATTAGGAATGACCACAGTCTTAATCGGAGACGAAAAAAAGCCGGATTATGTAGATATCCGGCTAAGTTCCATCTATGAGCTTTCGTCGGTGTGCTAGGCGTCGGCCACGTCAACAACCATTGATATAAGCGAAGCAAAAACTTTATGTTGACGAGGACGACAAGAGGCATTCTCTAAGCAGTCGGCCACGTCAACAACCATTGACATAAGCGAAGCAAAAAACTTAAGTTGATGTGGACGACAAGGGGTATTCTCTAAGCAGTCGGCCACGTCAGCGAGGCTGGGGCACGTGAAAGGATGAAAATGGAGATAACCTCTCTCTCGCTCTCTCCGACACGGAGAGAGTAACCTAAGCCTTTGGTGGTAAGGGTTTGCTTCGATATATGCGGCAGAGATTTAAGCATTTTCTAGGCAGTTGGCACATCAGCATCCGCTGACGCATGCAAAACGATGACAATTTAAGTTGACATGATCGTGGTGATGGCTTTATTTTATTCGTTTGAGTTTGCGGACCAATTGAAGGAATCGACGTTTTTCTTTGGTTTCTAAAACCTTGTCGATCTCGATCATCAGTTGACGGCGCTGTTCCGCTTTGCGCATTTCTTCCAGACATAGCTTAAGTTCAAAATCAAAACGAAGCGCATTGGCCTTTTCAGGCTCCAACAGGGACGGAGGATTTTCGGCAACAGCGAGATAAGGTTTGCACTGATTACGATCGAAGAAATACAGCGTAAGATAGAAGGGTTTGTTTTCAAGCTGCCATAGATAGTTTAAGATATCGTATGACTGGTGGAGATCTCGGTCAAAACTCTGTAGAAGCAGCGACGGCATCCCTGTATTCGCCGTTGAAATGACGAGCAGAGGCTTTAAGAGCGTTCCATCCTCCGTAACATGCATTCGTGAAAGTAGGTCTTCGTTCTCTACAATCTCTTCCAAAAGGTCGTAGGCTTCATCGGAGATCTCATAATGGTCGGCAAACCAATATATGAAATTCTTCTTCGCCCAACTGCTAACCATTTTGCGGGCCATTTGTCTCCCCCCAATACCTGTAATATCAGGTATTATATATGTTAAATATCGGACGGAGATCGGTACCACTTAAGTATGAATAAATGACTATGACCTGCTAATATGTGACAATATCCTGAAAAAGGAGGCGTTGTTAACCATGGAAAGATTTTTGCCGGAAACGGTTGTGCCAAGGGTAGCGACTTGGATGAAAGAGGCTGTAAGCAATGCGGGCGCCGAAGGCATTGTTTTCGGGTTGTCCGGAGGGATCGATTCCGCGGTGGTCGCTGGCTTAGGGCATGAAGCTTTTGGCGATGAAATACTAGGGATCGTTATGCCGTGCTTCAGTGCTTCAGAAGATATGGTCGATGCGGAGTTGGTAGCCCGGTCGATGGGAATACCGGTTAAGACCGTGGATTTGACCGATGTTTTTTTATCGGTCTATTCTTTATTATTGGGAAAAGAATACGAACCGGCCGAGGCGACCGATCCAGCAGTCATCAACCTTAAGCCTCGTTTACGCATGATGACGCTATATTTTTGGGCTGCCAAGCTCAACTATCTTGTCGTTGGCACCAGCAACCGAAGTGAACTGGAGATCGGTTATTTTACCAAATACGGGGATGGCGGCGTCGACCTGATGCCGTTGGCGGGATTTGTCAAAGACGAGGTGCGCCAGCTGGCAAAGTTTTTGGGGGTTCCCGAATCCGTCATTGATAAGCCGCCCTCAGCCGGGCTTTGGTATGGGCAGACCGATGAAGGAGAAATGGGTTTCAGCTATGAAGCGCTGGATCGTTACATTCGAACGGGTGAGGGAGATCCCGAGACCGTCGAAGCCATTCAAACATTAAATCGAAAGAGTCGTCATAAACGTCAGATGCCGCCCGTCTTTCAGCCGTAGATTTAATAGGGTGAAGGATTTATTCTTTTTACAAGGAATCCATAGCAGATATCGTAAATATTGTCATGGTTCTGTCGAACGAAGGGAGAACGCTCGGATGGAGAAGGGAACGATGCTTGTCAGCGCCTGCTTGTTGGGGATACCCTGTCGTTATGATGGCTGTCATCGGGGTTCGTTAGGCTTTCAGGACCTATTCAAAGGAGAGCAGTGGATACCCGTTTGCCCGGAAACCCTTGCCGGGCTGCCTATTCCCAGACCGCCCGCAGAGATCCGGAACGGAGACGGAGAAACGGTTTTAGATGGGAAGGGAATGGTTGCTGATAAAAACGGTTGCGATATAACCCACGCTTTTTTGAACGGTGCTCAAAAAACATTGGAGATTGCCAAAGCTCACCATGTGACTGGAGCTGTTCTCAAAGCACGAAGCCCTTCGTGCGGCAAAGGACTAATCTATAATGGAATGTTTAGCGGCAGAACAAAGCCCGGCCATGGGGTCACTGTTGCGCTGTTGCTCCGGCATGGAATTCCTGTCTGGACCGAAGAGGAATGGGAGGAAAGGATGAAGCAAGATGTCTAAGAAACTTTCGTTCATCGTTGTCGGACTAATTCTTTTGGGGAGTACGGCGTCTCTTCTGGCCATCAATAGCTTCTTTAGAGAAAACACCCGCCTCCTGCAAGAGCAAAAGAGATTGATTAATACCAACAATGAATTGATCCAAACCGTGGAAAGCTTAAAAAGGCAGATTCCTCCCGTCCCTAAAGGCGCCGTCGTCGAAGATGTGACGATTGAACCTCTACCCGATACGGAGGGGACAGAAGCACCCCGTTATACGGTGGCGTTTTGGATAAAAAACCCTACAAACCAACGAACCGAAGCTATACAGGGTTTGATCGCCGCTCAAACCAATGGGATCCTTGAGCCGAGTCGCTGGAGTCATTGGTTGGTTAACATGGGCCCATTGGAACCCGGTGAACGAAAACATGTTGTCACCAACCCCGTTTCTCTGGGAAACCCCGGAACAACCGTTGAGGTTCTCGTAACGCTCAAAGGAGAGCCGGGCATTGGTAAGGCAAGCCGTGGAATTCCTGCTGTTATTCCTCCGCCTAAGCCTGTGGCAGAACTAACGCCCCCCGCCTCAGAGCCTAGACCTAGTCCGCGAGTTCCTCAACGAACGACTGAACCTTCAACGCCGCCGGTAACGGAATGATGCCGTCAAGCGGCGATATTTGGCCGTGAAAGCTTATCTCGGGAAAAGTGTTTGACCGGGATCGATAAAGGGCATCTTATAGGAGGGTTGCCGATGCGATGCGTCGGGAAACTCACAAAGGAGCAGTCCTTTGTAATGATATTTAGGAGGCGCTTCGTTGCGGATTGCGATCTTTACCAATGCTTATCATCCGATTGTCAGTGGAGTTGTTACAGCGATATCCCTCTTTCGGAAAGGACTTGAGATGGCCGGCCATGAAGTGGCGGTTTTTGCGCCGGCCTTTGACGATTATCGAGACGATGAGCCCGATGTTTTTCGCTACCGATCATTGGATCTCTCGAAGAAAGTAAAATTCCCGGTGGCGATCCCCTACTCAAGTGAAGCCAACCGCGCATTACGAGCGTTTAATCCGGATATTATCCATACCCATCACCCTTTTGTTCTGGGTTGGGCAGCCCGGCGCGGCGCAAGAAGCCTGGGCATACCTTTGGTCTATACCTTCCATACCCAATATGAGAAATATGCTCATTATATTCCCTTGCCGGCTTCCTTTGTCCGTTGGTCGGCGCGGCGAACCATTCGAAACTACGCAAAGCATGTGGATGTTCTGACCACACCAGCCCCTTCGGTGGCTGAGATCCTAAAATCCTATGGGATAAGCAAACCTATCCATATTTTGACCAACCCGATCGATCTAAACCTCTATCAACAGGCCATTAACGGTGAGCTTCGCGAACGTTGGGGAATTGGAATCCATGAGAAGGTTCTGCTCTACGTGGGCCGTTTGAGTCAGGAGAAGGGTCTTGGTCTGATGCTGCAAGCCTTTTCCTTCCTGAAGAATCTCTGCCCCGACAGTCATCTTCGTTTGGTCATGGTCGGTGACGGACCCCAAAAAACAGGGTTGGAATCGTTCGCAGGTGAACTTGGGATAAGAGATGAGGTCATCTTCACTGGCGCCGTAAAATACGCGGAGATTCCCAACTACTTTCAGCTGGCGGACCTCTTTGTGATGACGTCCACCAGCGAGGTAAAACCCTTGGTCCTTCTCGAGGCGATGGCTTCAACCTTGCCCATAGTGGCTGTTGATGCCAATGGCAGCCGGGATACCATTACCCATGGAACAAATGGCCTTTTGACCTTGGAAAACCATGAGGCGTTCGCTCAGGCTATCGCCGAATTGATTCAAGATGACCTAAAACGCCAGAAGATGGGTGTTGCAGCAGGACGATCTGCTGAGGCATATGGGCTTGAACATGTTACCCAACAACTCATATCATTATATTCTGATGCGATTAGGCAGATGAAGGAGGTGCGTCAAAGTTGAGCGTACGCCCAAGTAAGGAAGATTATTACCTCAACATCGCGGAGGAGGTTGCACGGAGAGGAACGTGTCTGCGACGGCTTTTTGGCGCTGTGATCGTTCGGGATGATCAGATCATCAGTACAGGATATGTGGGTGCTCCGCGGGGCAGTGTTAACTGTCTCGATCTAGCGGAATGTCCGCGTCAAAAGGCGAATATTCCTCCGGGTGAACGCTACGAACTTTGCCGATCGGTTCATGCCGAAATGAACGCTATTATCCACGCTTCCCGCCGAGAAATGATGGGATCCACGATCTATTTGGCTTGTATCAATCCGCAGACGGGGGAACGGGTGGGAGGAACACGTCCTTGTAAACTCTGTACGCGAATGATCATCAATGCCGGCATCGAACGGGTCATCGTTGGGGAGACCAATGGCGGCTTCGTCATCTACCATGTAGAGGATTGGATCAACGAAGACAAGGCGGAATGGGATATTAACCGATTGAATGGGTACTGAAAGGTATTTTGTATTCTTTCTTCAAATGGAAGGAGAAGGTTGCTTTTTCGTCGAAGTGGACGACGTTTGTTATTAAAAAACCGTGTGAAAGCATTCTGCATTTTCACACCGATCTAACGACGATAGATTGCTGTCGACGCTAGGTTACGAAAAGGAAGGGGAGATCTTTTTGTCACGGGTTATTACACTTATTCCTGGAGATGGTACCGGTCCAGAATTAACGGAAGCCGCACGTCGAGTCATTGAAGCCACGGGAGCGGATATTGTTTGGGAGGTTCGTGACGCCGGGGTGGATGTGATGGAGAGCAAAGGCACTCCATTGCCCGCTGATGTTCTGGAATCCATTCGCCGTAATAAAGTTGCATTGAAGGGTCCGATCACTACCCCCATCGGACATGGTTTTCGCAGTGTCAATGTGGCGCTTCGTCATGAGTTGGATCTCTTTGCTTGTGTTCGTCCATGTAAAACCTATGCGGGAGTACGCTCCCGGTACAACGACATCGATCTGGTCGTGGTTCGTGAGAACAGCGAAGACCTTTATGCGGGTGTCGAATTTGACTCCGGCACGCCGGAGGCCGAAGAGATCATTGCCATGGCTCCCAAGGGAAAAATCCGACCAAGTGCGGCGATCTCGGTTAAGCCAATCTCTCCCGAGGGTTGCGAACGGATCATTCGATATGCTTTTGAGTATGCTAAGACCAATAATCGCAAGAAAGTTACTGCGGTGGTCAAGGCCAACATCATGAAGTTCACTGACGGCATGTTCTATCGTGTCGGCCGTGAAGTCGCAAAAGATTACCAGGGTATGGTGGAGTACGAAGAAGTTTTGGTGGATGCCATGTGCATGCAGCTGGTCCAACGCCCTGAATTCTTCGATGTGCTCGTGATGCCGAATCTCTATGGAGATATCCTTTCCGATCTTTGCGCCGGTCTAGTCGGCGGTCTGGGAGTGGCGCCCGGGGCCAATATCGGCGCTGACTGTGCGGTCTTCGAACCCACCCATGGCTCTGCGCCGAAGTACAAAGGCCAAAACAAAGTCAACCCCACAGCGTTAATCCTATCCGGTCTATTGATGCTACGGCACATCGGCGAAGACGAAGCCGCGGACAAGTTGGAAAAAGCAGTGGCTGCGGTTATTGCCGAAGGCAAGGATGTAACCTATGATATGAAGGCCGACCGAAATGATCCCACGGCGGTGGGAACCGCAGAGATGGCCGATGCCATTATCGCCAAACTAAAATCCATGTAATACGTGTAGGGAACGGTTAACCGTTCCCTACACATATTTTGCAATTAATTCTGGGCAAAATAATGGGTGTAAAATATTTGCGTTTTGTGCTATGATTAACCTGTAAAGATTTACGGAGGTGTCCAAATGGTTTTCGGGCTTGAAGTTGACGGGATTTTGGCCAGACTGCCCATGACCCATATTGCACATGGCTCTTTTCAATATGGGATTCGTCTGTCCAAAATTAATAATTATGTCAACTGAAAGCAAACGACCTTGATGATCAAAGAATAAAGGGACGGTCGTGGCCGTTCCTTTTTTATTTCAATTCATCGTATCCTGGAAATGCTCCAGGCAAGTTCGTTCTTGCTTGGAGTGTTTTTATTATTCTAGCTATCTTAGGAGGAACGGATCATGATTGACATTGCTCTGAATCATGGAGAAAAGTATTATGGGGCCTTTAAGGTCATTAACGATGCGACGTTTGAGGTCCATGCCGGTGAAAAGATCGGTGTGGTGGGACGGAACGGTTCGGGCAAAAGTACGTTGTTTCGACTGGTTTCAGGTCGGGAAGTTTTGGATGGGGGTCTGCTGAACCAGCGAAAAGGCGTGACTGTCGGTTATCTGGAACAGATTCCGTCTTTCCCCGGGGATTACAGCGTCAGGGATGTGTTGAATACCGCCTTTGAGAACTTGCTTGTCCTCCAGAGAGAGATGACTCGCCTGGAACAGCGCATGACGGAGGAGACGGGTTCGGATCTCGATAAGACACTGGCGGCCTATGCCGAGATGCAAGAGGCCTTTGCTCGGTCGGGAGGCTACGAAATGGAGGCTGAGCGAAGCAAGGTCTGTAAGGGTCTCAGCATTGAATCCTTGGAAAATGCTCGATTCTCGGAGTTGAGCGGCGGTGAAAAGAGTCGAGTGGCTTTGGCGGCTATTTTGCTTCAACACCCGGATGTTTTGCTCTTGGACGAACCGACGAATCATCTGGATATGACGTCGTTAATTTGGTTGGAAACCTTTTTGCAAGACTACTCCGGCTCGGTCTTGGTTATCTCCCATGATCGCTATTTTTTGGACAGAGTTGCCCAAGGCATCATGGAACTCCGGGATGGTAGTGCGACGGTGTTCAAAGGGAATTACTCCGATTATCAACGGGAGCGCTGTCAGAGAGAACTGGCCATGGCGGAGGCCTATGCATTACAGCAAAAGAAGATCGAGACTATGGAGAAGACGATCCAACGCCTGCATGATTGGGGAGTGCGCGCTGATAACCCAAAATTTCACCGGCGGGCCTTCAGCATAGAGAAGCGTTTGGAAAAAATCGACCGATTGGAGCGCCCGGATACCGAGAAAGACATGGCGTTGCAGTTTGTCAAGGGGGATCGCTCGGGACGGGAGGTCTTGACGGTTGAAAACCTCTCCAAGAAATGGAATGGAAAGACCCTCTTTCATTCCGTGAATTTAACGGTTCGTTTCGGAGAGCGCGTTGCCATCCTAGGGCCCAATGGATGTGGAAAGACAACGCTTCTTCGCATGATCTGCGGGGAGCTTTTACCGGACGATGGACGGATGGCCATCGGCGCGTCGGTACGCGTGGGAGTATTGATGCAAGAGACGAAATTTCCAAATGAGGTCGATACCGTGCTTGAACATTATCGAAGAACCATTCCAAGTTCAGAGACGGAAGCCCGATCCTATTTGGCCAAGTATCTCTTCACCGGTGACGATGTCTTTCGAAAGCTTGAAAACCTCTCCGGCGGCGAACGAAAACGATTGGCTTTGGCCATCATGGTTCGTGAAGAGAAAAACCTACTTATCCTCGATGAACCCACCAACCATCTGGATATTGCTGGTCGAGAAGCGCTGGAAGAAGCCTTGGAGATGTTCGAAGGGACCATCATCTTCGTCTCGCATGATCGATATTTTGTTCGACGGATGGCGCGGCGAATCATGGTATTTAAAGGCGCTATCCTCAGCGAATACTATGGGGAGGCGGAAGACTGCCTATCCGAGATGGAGGTGGAGAAACCCGGGAGCGACTCGAAGCGATCCGAGGAAAAGAAAACACCTCAATTGCCCATCGCCAGTGAACATAATAACAGGAAGAATAAGCGCTCGATAGCGTTGATCGAAGCTGAACTTGGAGAGACTGAAGAGAAGATAAACAACCTCAACGCGGCAATGACACAGTGTGGCGCGGACTATGCCAAAGCTGAGGAGTTATATCGTGAGATGACGCGGCTCCGCGCCGTTTGGGAAGCGCTTTGGCAAGAATACATTGCGATGGGCGAAAAGGGAACAAAGGGATAATCGATTCAATTAACATGCAGGACTTCAGGGAAAGAAAGAGAACATATTTATGGAATAAAATGGGGAGGAAGATTTATGGGGATTGAGTTCTTTAAATATCACGCTCTTGGCAACGATTACATCGTCATCGATCCTAATCGTTCCAAGATAAATTTGACAAAAGCGACGATTCACCGGATATGTCATCGCAATTTTGGCGTCGGTTCCGACGGGATACTCTATGGACCGATTATGGAGGATAACGGGATCGGGCTCAGAATCTATAACCCTGATGGCAGTGAAGCGGAGAAAAGCGGTAACGGAATACGTATCTTCTCCAAATATCTTGTCGATGCCGGATATGTTGATGATCGGACATTTCACGTGAAGACCCTGGGAGGGGAAGTAACCATCGAACTTCTGGATGAAAAAGGTCATCTCATCAAAGTTGATATGGGTACGATAACGTTTCAGAGTGCGCAAATTCCTGTGTTGGGTTCAGCTCGAGAGGTGGTTAACGAGGTTCTAGAACTTGGAGGAGAGCCGTTTCTCGTCACATGTGTCTCCATAGGAAATCCTCATTGCGTGATTCCTTTGGAGAACATCTCCGAAGAAATGGCTAAGAGGTTGGGACCCCACGTGGAAAATCATCCTCAGTTCCCAAATCGGATTAACATGCAACTCCTTCAGGTTATGGATCGAAATAATATTCGGATCGAAATCTGGGAACGAGGCGCCGGATATACCTTAGCCTCGGGGAGCAGTAGTTGTGCGGCGGCTAGTGCAGCATACCGGTTGGGATTGGTTGAACCGCAGTTGAAAGTACATATGCCAGGCGGCTGCATGGATATTGATATTCGTCCTGACGAACACATTTTTATGACAGGCTCGGTCTCCAGTATTGCTTCGGGGATGATGACCGAAGAGTTTCTGCTGAGTTTGGATAAGAGATAATAAAGATCGTTTTTAGTAAAAAATAAGCTTTATGCAGAAGCTTGGGAGTTTTAGTCCTTTATTGCCAGCAGGAAATAGGATAGGTGACGCGAAGTAGTGAATGAGGATGGAATTGAGTATTTTTAAAGAGGAGGCTATTATGGATATTCAAGAGATCGATATCGCTAAGATGCCTCAACGTGTAATTAGAGCTGAATATCAGGGAAAACCCTGTTATATAAAGAAGAGAATCGCTTGTCGCCGTACCTTTATCCATTGGTTGCAAGGGAAAATTGCAAAGGTGATTAAAGATCCGATCTTTGCACTCACTGTACCCGGCCCCAATGTTAACTTGGCTCTATACGAAGCTGAAAAGATCAATGTATTGCATCGTCTGGGCCTCCAGGTTCCTCAAGTCTTTTCGTATAGCGAGGACTATTTGGTGATCGAGGATTGCGGCATGAGAGTTGACCATTATATCCGTCGCCACATCGAGCAAGGACAAGAAGTACTGGAGAAGGCCGTTCGTACAATCGCCCAACTTCATCATGCCGGGTATTGCCATGGGGGATCTCAGATTCGAAACTTTACCATCAAAGAGCAACGCGTCTATTTAATCGATTTTGAAGAGGAAATCCCCGAGGATTGTTTGGGGGATTTCGCCTTTCGCGATCTGCTATTGTTCCTCCAATCGTTGGCTGATTTAAAAGATATTGAATTTGATTTCAAAAAGATCGTCGATGTATATCAACGGGAAAGCGGATATCCAGTGGAGGAACGTTTGCTTGCATATTATCGAAAACTTCGTTTTGTTCGCGCTTTTCAACCCGTATCTCGACTTATGGGGCGGGATTATCACGCGATGTTGTTTCTTGTTAATCTCCTGCAACAGTTTGAGCGACCGAAGGAGTTGAAGAAGGGAAACTCAAGTTCAATTTGACCGAATCGTTACTGCGATTTTGTGATAAATCTGGAAAGAACGCCTGGGCAGAAAAGCTGAAGGGCATTATTCTAAAGTTCATGTAGGTTACTGGCTCTGAGAACGACTATAGGAGGTGGGCTCCGATTCGTCGTGTATTCTACATAGGCTTCTTTACGGTCGCGTTATTTTCGTTGGTGGGTATAAATAGTATCCATGCCATGGAGCGAACCGCTCAAAATCTTCAAGTCATTGTGAATCAATCGTATAATGAATTAACGATGGTTAGTCTCCCCTATGAACAAACCATCGAAGGCGTTCTAAAATCCTATGGAATCCATGTCTCGGAATCAGCTGTTGAAGAGGGCTTGATCCTAAGGGTTAACGCTAGAGGCACGGCGATTACTGCGAAATACACCGGGGGAATTCAATATAGTGGAGCTTTGATCGAAGGCGACATCAAAGTGGTCGTCGAAGAAAATGTACTGTACCAACGGCATTTCAAAGGCGAGGTGCCTCCTGCTGAACGTTTAGCGAAGAAACGAAAAAGGCCCCAGGACGCTCCCTTTGACAGAGCCTTTAAAAACTCTGCTTTTCGTCTTTCAGTTCATGCAGTGGCCTATTATTTAGGCGCTAAGAACGCACATACGCATATTGTCAGCGCCCTTCGAGGCGCGTCGGTTTCAGACCGAATGGCAGCAGCCGAAATATTGGGCGATCTTAGCGATTCTAGGGGGGTTAGACCCCTCATTGACGCATTGAATGACAAAAGTCCGGCGGTTCGAATGAATGCCGTGAGTGCTCTAGGGACTCTCGGCGACCCGGCTGCTACGGAATATCTGATCCAAGCGCTTAAGGATAGGGATAAAGATGTACAACGGGCGGCAGCTGCAGCATTGGGAGAACTTGGCGATAGTCGTGCCGTCAAACCGCTAATTCATGCTCTCAGTAATAACCTATACGTTCAATCCAATGCCGTTATTGCGTTGGGCAAGATTGGCACACCCGCCGTCGAGCCGTTGATGGCGCTCTTTCAGGTCGATGATTTGGAGACGATGGTACGCGAAAGAATTGTCGAGACGCTTGGCCTAATTAAAGATGAACGATCGGTCTCTGCTTTGATTCTCCTGCTACAAAATGAAGATCATTGGCTTCGGCGAAGGGCGGAGGATGCCCTGGTTGTTATGGGTGAAACGGGAATATCTCGGTTATTGGATCTTCTATTAGCCAAGGATCTTGAGATTGAAAAAAAACTATGTATCATTGGGATTCTTGGACGAATTGAATCTCCGTTGGCAGAAAATGCTTTACTCGATATGCTTTGGAATTATGATCCGATGCTCCGAAAAGAAATAGCCAAAGCGTTGGGGAATTTCTGCACAGAAAATGTTATAGCAGCATTGATGGAGATGGTTGGGAACGATGAGGACATAGAGGTATGCGCTGCTGCCCGCTCCTCGTTGGATCGAATTCTTTTGATTGCAGAGTAAATATCCTTTGGAGGACTCAGCTTTGAGACGATTTACTGAACTACAACTGCTGTTACAAAACGAACCACTGGTTTTATCCGATGGCGCCATGGGAACGCAGTTAGATAAAGAAGGGCTACCCATGAGTGGGACGGTGAATCTGACACATCCTCAAAAGGTGGTGGCGATTCACCGGGCATATGCATCGGCAGGTTGTCGATGGATCACCACCAATACACTGACGATGAATCGAGTAGCCATTGAATCGCAACAGCTTTCGGTCGATCCCAGTGAAGTCAATCGAGTAGGAGCGCGTCTAGCCAGAGAGGCTGCAATGGAGGGACAATTTGTACTGGGTAATATAAGCTCCACAGGTCAGCTTTTGGAACCTTTGGGGAGTTTGACCCGGGACATCGCTTTTGAATCCTATCGCGAACAAGCCGAGGCGTTGAATGATGGTGGAGTTGACGGTTTTATCATTGAAACCGTATTCGATCTAAGGGAAGCCATCTGTGCTTTGCAAGCATGCAAAAGCGTATCTTCCAAACCTATCATGGTTACGATAGCATTCGCGACAACGGCTCGAGGCGGGCGAACGGTTATGGGCAACAGTGCGGTGGAAGCGGCCCGAGCCCTAACCGATGAGGGTGCGATGGCCGTGGGAGCCAATTGTGGTGATCTAACACCCGAAGAGATGGCCGAGATTATTCATGCCATGCGCTCCCAAGTCTCAGTGCCTTTGATCGCGCAACCCAACGCGGGCCGACCAAAGCTGGTGGAGGGGAAAGCATGTTTTGATCTTTCGGCTGAAGATTTTGCTCGGGGACTAAAAAAGTGTGTGGAGGCAGGAGCCTCGATCATCGGAGGTTGTTGTGGGACGACTCCAGAACATATCGAAGCTGTGCGAAAGGATTATCTGCGGGATACTTGAGACATTACCGTTAGACGTTGTTAAGAACCCAAAAAGGGGGTTCTTTTTTTATGCATTATAGATGAATAGCAAACGGGGCTTAATGAGGGGATAATCTTCTTTTAAACTTCAGATGTTACCATTAACCCGAAAGCTGAGTATGGGAGGAGAAAAAGTATGTTGAAGAAGATGATTTTACTAGGAGTTATGCTAGGTCTCCTGTTCTGGACAGGCAGTGCCATCAATACCCAGGCAGAGGAGCTCTCGGGGACCATCACCATCGCCGGTTCCACTTCAGTTCAGCCCATCTCCGATGAATTAGCCAAAGCGTTTATGGCCAAAAACCCCAAAGTCAAAATCTTTGTGCAAGGTGGCGGCTCCGGCGCAGGCATCAAAGCGGCGATGAACGGTACAGCCGATATCGGCGCCAGCTCCCGTGAGTTGAAGACCAGTGAGAAAGGGCTCAACGAGATCACCATCGCCAAAGATGGAATTACCATCATTGTCAATACCAAAAATAATGTTAAAAATCTCTCGATGGACCAGGTTAAGGCCATCTTTGCAGGCAAAATCAAAGACTGGAAAGACGTTGGCGGTCGCAAAGGACGAATCATTGTCGTCAATCGGGAAGCCGGTTCGGGAACACGTGGAGCGTTTGAGGAGATCGTCATGGACAAAGAGAACCCATTGACCAATGATTGTCTGGTCCAGGCATCCACTGGCGCGGTCAAGTCCACGGTCACGATTACCCGGGAAGCCATCGGTTATGTCTCTCTTGCGGCTTTGGATAACGATGTTAAACCGTTGAGTGTTGACGGCGTCGTGGGCAGTGAAGCAAATATCATCAATAAGAGCTATAAGATCGCCCGACCCTTTTTGTATCTAACGAAGACCGAACCGACGGGTGTCGTCAAAGCCTATTTTGACTTTGTGTTGAGCCCAGAAGGTCAGTCGATTGTTGCGAAGGATCTTATTGCGGTACGACCCACAAAATAATCCTTGGATGTCAAGGACAAAAAGTTCGCTGATGATGGAAAGACCTTCAACCCCTAATAGGGATTGAAGGTCTTTTTGTAATGATCAGAAAGCAACCTCTTGGTCGAGAATGAAGACGAAGACTCTTTCGCCGTTGATGGTGCTAATGTCGGAATGGATAGTAATGACATTGCGTCCAGTTAATGTTTGGAGGATCTCTTCTAATAAGGGTTTAGAGTTTTCAATGAGTTGAACCCGTACTTGCTTTACGAGGAGTCTACCGTCGTGATTTCGCGAGAGTTGCTGTTCAGCCGGGGTGAGGATGCCTTTTAAGCGAACAAGGATAACGTCTCCGAGAATAAATGTTTTAACCTCCTCGGGTCCACGTCCGAGATGTTCCTTTTCAAAACGGGTTATTGCTGCGCTAATCTTGTCTTCCAATTGTCCTTTGGTCATTGTCATATGCAACATCCTTTTTATCGATATCGGTCACAAGAACTCTTTAAAGGGAAAGGTATCATGGGGGGCTTTTTTTATTATATCATGATAACAGCAATGCAAATCTATTAAAATCCTGTTACTATCATTGTGAACAAATATGGAAAATGGTATAATTATTTTAACCGAGGGCGAGGTCAATTCGAATGCGAAGGGGCGAACGCCAGCGGATAATAAGGCCGATGATTCGATCTGACTGGTTCGCCAGGCGGAATGCGAGGAGTAAGCCGTGGAGAAACTTAGCATCGTTTCTTCACGGCTTTGCTTTATCCAAATCAGGATAATATTCCACCCAGAATCGGCCGCCCATCGATCTCCTTCATTACTCCAATCGGGCGCTTTAGAGTGAAAGGGAGTTGACCAATGCCGCGGCTTCAAATGAAAACGGAATCCCGGTGGAAAGTGGTTGTAGCTGCTGTCGTCATGCAGATCTGTCTGGGTGCGATCTACAGCTGGGGTGTTTTTTTAAAACCGATCATGGGTGAGTTTAGTTGGGATAAGACGCAAACTTCGTTTGCCTTTACACTGTTTCTGGCCATGTATGCTCTGGGGATGATCATCGGGGGGCGCTGGCAAGATAGGGTTGGTCCGGTAAGGGTGTCTGCCGCTGGAGGAGCTCTTTTGGGATTGGGATATATTCTGGCAAGTTTCACTCATAGTTTACCATGGCTCTATCTCACCTATGGCGTGATGGGGGGAATCGGCGTAGGGTTGGGATATATCTGTCCTATTTCCGCCTGTGGTCGCTGGTTTCCGGATAAGAAAGGACTAGCGACGGGAGTCGCGGTGGCTGGTTTTGGAGCGGGTTCGCTATTGTTTTCGCCGCTGGCAACCCGAGTCATATCGGTTTGGGGATGGCGCCCTGCATTTATGGGTATGGGGATCTTGTTCATATTGGTTATAGCCGGTATGTCTCGTTTTATTAAGAATCCGCCGGAGGGATGGGAACCTCCCGATAGTGTCGCCAAACTGAAAAATATCCCACTGAAGAAAGCTGCGGATCTCGAATGGCGAGCCATGGTAAGAACGAAGCAGTTCTGGAAGTTATGGACCCTTTTTGTCCTTGGCGCGAGTTCCGGCCTGATGATCATCGGTCATTTGGCCGCTCATATACAAGAAATTGGCTTTACCCCGGATTTGGCTGCAGTTGTTGTGGGTATCCTAGCATTGACCAACGGCGCCGGTAGAATTCTATGGGGCATGATTTCGGATCGATTTGGAGCATCTAAAGTTTTGACTGGGGCATTACTCATGTTGGGCTCAGCCATGATCTCTTTTGTCTGGAGTAACAGCCTGCCGGGAATCGTTGTCACCGCACTGGCGACGGGGATGGGGTTCGGCGGCCTCATATCATTGTTTCCCATTTTGTCCGCGGAGAATTTTGGCGCCCGGAACCTTGGAATCAATTACGGGATTCTCTTTTCAGCTTACGGCGTGGCCGGACTCGTCGGTCCCATCTTTGGCGCAGCCATCTTCGATACCTATGGAGATTACCGCGCAGCCTTTATTGGCGCCGGGATCACATGTCTTACAGCAGCTCTGGTGAATAGCGATCTTCAGTGGATGAAAAACGGGAGAGCGTTGACGAAACAAAACAATTAACACAAAAGAATAACCGAGGGGTAATCCCTTCGGCGTCATGGAGGTTCATGGTCATGAAGAATAATAATTGGCAGACGATGATCTTGCCCGAAGAAGTCCGGGGTATCCTGGAATCTGCAGACAAAATCACAATTCCTGAGGAGCGTAAGGATCTTTTGGAGTTGGCCATGGGTGGCCAGGAAGATTTATTTGAGGTCTCCTATGTCATTCCTGGGAACGGTACTGCGGTGGAAGCCACAGTCGCTCGGTGTAAGAACGGGGTGGCAGTAAACTATACCGATATTTATATGCGCCGTCGCGATCCGGATTGTATGGTTGTGGCTGATAAGGGAGAGACCGACAAACCTCGGTATAAAGATCGATATGGGACAAAATTCGAACCCTTACGCGAACTGACCTTCGATTGGTTGAAGACTCAGAACCTCATTGTTATGCCGTTCATGGCGGGTGGCGAGACTTTTGGCTATCCAGCGCTGTTGATTGGGCCGGATAATGCCGGCTTCTTTGCCGGTGGATTGGCGGATCTGCAGGGCTTTATTCCTGCATCGAAGATACCCGTAGGATTTAAACCCAAAGCCGTTATCTATTTAGCCCCGCCGTTTCGCCACACTCATTTCGAGGGTAAGCAGGTTGTTGTCCATAACCGGCTTGCCGATTTCCATGAGTTGTTCTCCTACAATCTTTATCCGGGACCCAGTGCAAAGAAGGGCATTTATGGTGTATTGCTAAACATCGGTGAAGCTGAGGGATGGGTAACGGTTCACGCCTCAACAGTGAGGGTCATCACACCGTATGAAAATATCATCACCATCATGCATGAAGGCGCCAGTGGAGGCGGCAAGAGCGAGATGATCGAGCAGATCCATAAGGAATGGGATGGGCGGATCTGTATGGCTCAAAACCGAATCACCAAGGAAAAGACCTACCTGGAATTGAAAGAGACGTGCCAACTCCAGCCGGTCACTGACGATATGGCGCTTTGTCCGCCGTCGATCCAAAAAGGCGGTAAAAAACTGGTGGTTACCGATGCGGAGCAGGGATGGTTCCTCCGAATTGATCATATAAAGGAATACGGGACGGATCCCCATTATGAAAGATTGTGCGTTCATCCTCCAGAGCCGTTGATCTTTCTTAATCTCGATGGCGTTCCGGGATCCAGCTGTTTGATCTGGGAACACACCATGGATGAGCCGGGCAAACGGTGCCCCAATCCCCGTGTCATCATGCCGCGCCGGTTTATCCCTGATATTGTCAATGGCAAGGTCGAGGTGGATGTGAGGAGCTTCGGTGTGAGAACGCCGCCATGTACCCGTGAGAAACCCACCTACGGCATTCTGGGTATGTTTCATATTCTTCCGCCCAGTTTAGCATGGTTGTGGCGTCTTGTTGCGCCGCGCGGCCATAACAATCCCAGTATTACCGATACTTCGGGTATGGTCAGTGAGGGAGTGGGTTCCTATTGGCCCTTTGCCACCGGAAAAATGGTGGACCAGGCCAATCTCTTGTTGGACCAGGTTCTTAATACGCCGGGAACGCGTTATATCCTCGTGCCCAATCAGCACATCGGCGTCTACAAAGTCGGCTTTATGCCGCAATGGATCGCCCGGGAATATATGGCGCGCCGTGGTACCGCAAAGTTTCGGCGGGAGCAATTAACTCCGGCCCGGTCTCCCTTGTTGGGATATGCTTTGGAGTCCATAAAGGTTGATGGATGCTATCTTTCAAAATGTTTCCTGCAGGTAGATACTCAACCCGAAGTGACGACCGAAGGCTATGACGCAGGTGCGGCGATCCTCAGCGACTTCTTCCGAAAAGAGTTAATGAAGTTTGACTCGTCAAAACTAAACCCATTGGGCCGGGAGATCATCGAGTGCTTTATGGATAACGGCACATTAAAGGATTATTTGCGCTTTATCCCAATTAGACTGTAAGTCTTTGATACTGTTCGTTAGGAATATACAACAACAAGTAAAACAGCCGCAAGGGACCTTGCGGTTGTTTTTTTATCCGTAAAAATATTTCAACATTGTAAAAAATACCGGAAAATAACGGCGCTTAATCTACTCTTAATATTTCATTGATATTTCCTTAATTACCATATCGTAAGATGAAAATATAAAACCTCTTAAACGCGATTTTGAAGAAGGGATGATACGATGAGACGTCCAATCGAACAAACGATTAAATGGATGCTCTTCATGGCAGCTATCGCGGCTGGAGCTGGAATTCTACTGATCACACTCTTTGTCTTTAAAGAGGGCTGGCCTATTTTTATGAAATATTCTCTAATCGATTTGCTTAGTGCGGGGGTATGGGCTCCCTCCGCTGGGAATTACGGCATGGCCCCCCTGCTGGTGGGTTCATTGTATGTCACCGTTCTCGCAGCCATAATTGGTGTGCCCTTCGGTATCGGCTGCGCCATCTTCTTGACCGAGTTGGCTCCGGCGTATATAGCTCGAATAATTCGTCCAGCCATCTCGTTATTGGCGGGTATTCCATCGGTGGTCTATGGCTTTTTTGGACTGATTGTTCTGGTACCCTTTCTCCGGAACCTCGTTGGCGGAATGGGCTTCTCGATGCTGGCCGGAGGCGTTATTCTGGCGATTATGATTCTCCCGACCATCATTGCGGTCTCAGAAGATGCGTTACGGGCTGTACCCCAAGAATATCGCGAAGCATCGCTGGCCTTGGGCGCCACAAGGTGGCAGACCATCTACAGGGTGTTGGTTCCTGCTGCTCGGTCGGGAATTATTGCGTCAGTGATTCTGGGTATGGGGCGGGCCATCGGTGAAACCATGGCGGTCATTTTGGTTACCGGCAATCGTCCTTTGATTCCAGGATCCATGCTGGATCCCGGGGCAACCCTAACGGGTACCATAGGCCAGGAATGGGCCTATGCGGCCGAAGAGCATCTTCAAGCGCTCTTTGCCGTGGGAATCGTGTTGTTTGTGCTCATTATGCTAATGAATATCATGGCGCAATATGTTCGGGAGCGGGGAAGGGAGGCTTAAGTGTGCAAAAGGTCAAGATCTCTCAAGGGATTGCATTCTTTCTGTTATGGGCCACCGCCATCGTTACTCTGGGACTCTTGTTAATGATTGTCGGATATATCCTGGGACAAGGCCTTCGTTTTGTCAATCTCCCATTTCTCCTTGAATTCCCAGAATCCATGGGACGTTCCGGAGGCATCTTTCCTTTTATTGTAGGAACTCTCTATCTTACAGCGATCGCGTTAATCATCGCCGTCCCTATCGGGGTCGCCGCAGCAGTATATCAGGTGGAATACGCCAAACAAGGGCGTATTGTCAAATGGCTTCGTTTTGCCACGGAGAATCTATCGGGTGTTCCCTCCATCATCTTTGGCCTATTTGGCTATGCATTCTTCGTGACATTCCTCGGATTTGGGTACTCTTTGCTCTCGGGGGGACTGACCTTGGCTTTGATGATTCTTCCCACGGTTATACGCACCTCCGAAGAGGCATTGATGGCTGTGCCGCAGAGCTATCGCGAGGGAAGTCTGGCGTTGGGAGCCACATTGTGGACGACGATCGTTCGTGTGATCTTACCGGCGGCGTTGCCGGGTATCGTTACCGGGGTCATCCTTGGCATGGGACGCGCCGTCGGTGAAACGGCCGCGGTTTGGTTGACCGCCGGTGGCGCACTGAATATTCCCACCTCCGTTTTTCAGCCTGCAAGACCGATGACGCTTCATCTCTATATCTTAGCCAATGAAGGTCTCTCGCTGCAACGGGCGTTTGCAACGGCTTCCGTTCTCATCTTGGGGATTCTCGCCATCAATACCATCGCTAATCTGTTGCTTCATCAGTTCTCCGTCCATTACCGAGGTGAAGGGAGAAAACAAAATGGATAACAAAAAGACCATGAATTCCTTTAAACTAAAGAGCAATGGCTTTAATCTATATTATGGCGATTTTCACGCCCTTAAAGATGTAACAATGAATATTCGTCCCCATTATGTCACAGCCCTGATCGGTCCGTCAGGATGTGGTAAGTCCAGCTTTCTGCGGTCGATCAATCGAATGAACGACTTGGTGGATGGATCACGGTTCGAAGGTCAACTCATCTTGGATGATCAGGACATCTATGACTCCAGGGTAGACCCTGTTGTTCTTCGGAAACGTGTGGGGATGGTCTTTCAAAAACCGAATCCTTTTCCCATGTCGGTCTTTGAAAACGTTGCGTATGGACCCCGAGTGCATGGAATAAAGGATAAACGCCGGCTTGAGGAGATTGTGGAGAAGAGCCTAGTGGGGGCGGCGCTCTGGGATGAAGTGAAGGATCGTCTCCATCGTTCGGCGCTTCGTCTTTCCGGCGGTCAACAGCAACGTCTTTCCATTGCACGGCTTCTAGCCGTTGAGCCCGAAGTTCTTCTCATGGATGAACCCTGTTCCGCATTGGATCCGATCTCCACCGGCAAGATTGAGGAATTGATCCTCGATCTAAAGACTAAATACACCATTGTGATTGTCACCCACAACATGCAACAAGCTGCCAGAGTGTCACAGGATATGGGGTTCTTTCTATTGGGACGATTGGTTGAGTACGGCGCTACGGGCGAGGTGATGACCAATCCGCGGGAGAAGGAGACCGAGGATTACCTGACAGGACGGTTTGGATAACCCTGTCGGATTGTGAATATTTTTCATGGCGGGAATATGCAACCGCAACCGAAGGTCTAATTATTTAATGTCGGAGAGTTAGGGAGGAGTAGACGATGACAAGATCCCACTTCGATCAGGCGTTGGAACGTTTAGAGCAAGGATTGTTGCGAATGGGCGGCAGAGTGGTGGAAGGTATTCACCTCGCCATTGAATCCATCATCCAGCAAGACTTGGAACTGGCTCAGAAGATAATTGATGGCGATGATATCATCGATCAAATGGCTAAGGATCTTGAAGACGAGTGTATCCGGATCATCGCTTTGCAACAGCCGATCGCTACAGACTTACGGATCGTCACAACGGTTTTAAAGACGGTAACGGATCTGGAACGTATCGCGGATCATGCCACCAATATCGCGGAGATAACGCAGCGCATCGGCAAGCAGCCCTTGATCAGGGAACTCACTGTTATTCCAAAGATGGCTCTGCACACAGAAACCATGATCCATTCGGCCTTGGAATCCCTGGTCGAGCGGGATATTGAGAAAGCTAAGGCCACATGTTTGAGTGATGATATCATTGATGCCGATTATGAACGATTATTGTTGGAGATAACAGAATTGGTACGCCAAGGCGGCGAGAGCGAGAGGGTTATTCAAGCATTAAACCTGTTGTTCATCGCCCGTTATCTCGAACGGGTGGGAGATCATGCCACCAATATCGGCGAACGAGTTATCTATCTTGTAACCGGTGAAAGCCCACATTATTAAAGCTTTACTGCGTGATTTTGATGTGGTTTTGAAATAGGAATTTAGAAGACCGAGACCGGAGAAGGAATAAAATAACTTGTTCAAGGAAATGTAATGGAATGATAAAGGATATTTTATCCTTGATTTCGAAGAAGAAGCGCAGTGATGTAATTATTTGAATGATTGAAGTAAATGCAATCGAATGTTGTTCGCCGCAATGCTCCGAATTGGAGGGAGATTGGATGGCTAGAAAGATCTTGATCATCGAAGACGAACCCCATATCGCCGATGCAATCGCCTATAATCTAAAGAAAGAAGGATATGAAGCCGTTATTGCCTCCGATGGCGAAAACGGCATAGAGAAGATCCAACGGGAAGAGCCCGACCTCGTTATCCTCGACCTCATGCTTCCGGGGATCGATGGGATGGAGGTCTGTCGACGCGTTCGTAAACGTTCTCAGATTCCCATTATTATGCTAACAGCAAAAGAGGCTGAGATCGATCGGGTGTTGGGGCTGGAGATGGGGGCTGATGACTATATCACAAAACCCTTTAGCCTTCGTGAGTTAGTTGCCCGTATCAAAACTGTTCTTCGTCGGGCAGAGCGTTCGAATCGCGATGAAGAAGAGGCGGTTCTCCGCATCGGTGAACTTCAGATCGACGTTTTGGGTCATGAAGTTAGGGTTGCAGGCGCAAAGATCGACCTCTCCGCCAAGGAATATGAAATCCTTCGTGTGCTGGTTGCCAATGCGGGCAGAGTCTTATCCCGTGATCTCTTACTGGATCGGATCTGGGGCGCGGACTTTTTTGGTGATGCGCGAACAGTGGATGTACACATTCGCTGGCTGAGGGAGAAGATTGAGGATGACCCCAGCAATCCGCAGTACATTCTAACGGTACGGGGGAGCGGATATAAGTTCCGTCGTGAGGGGACGGATTTGCCATGAATCGAGGCCTACGTCTTCGCACAAGACTGATCTTAGCCAATCTCAGTCTGTTGGCTCTTATGATTTTGGCTGTAGCCGGCTGGTGGTTTCAGACGGAGGAACGCCGAATCCTGGAGGAGATCCGTGATCATCTGACCCGTTCGGTTCTTTTGATGCAAGGAATGACCGAGGACATGCTGGCAGCGAAAGGCTGGTCAGGGGATACAGTTCAAGGGATGGCGTATCGACTGGAAAAAATCGCTGGACTCCGCGTTACGATCGTGGATGTGAAGGGCGAAGTCTGGGGCGATTCACGGTATGAGCCGAGCCTTATGGAGAATCATGCCGAACGGCCGGAGATTCGGGAGGCGCTTCGGGCTAAGCAAAGTACGGAAAGCGTTCGATTTAGCGATACATTAAAGACTTCCATGTGGTATAAGGCCGAACCCCTTCGGATTCAGGAAAGGGTCGTCGGCGCGATCCGTGTGGCTAAGCCGGAGACAGAGATCGAAGAGGCGCTAAAGAGGCTTCGTTGGACTTTCTTTATCTCCTTGGGAGGTATTATTGCGGCAGCCTTTGGTGTCGGCGTAATGATTATGCACCGTGTTACCCAGCCCCTTTTAGAGCTTGAAAGATTGGCTCGCCGCTATGCAGTAAGGAGCCCACGAGACGTCAACGGAAGCGGCCGGGATGAACTGGGACAATTAGGGGCGACCCTTCAATCGATGGCGCAAAGCCTCTCCGAGGCCGTTGAGGCCATGCGTGAGGAGAAACAAAAGCTCCAAGTAATCCTGGAGAATATGAAGGATGGGTTATTGGTCTTCAACGATCGAATGGAGTTGGAGATGATGAATCGGTCGGCCGAGACGATTCTCGGACTCGACAGGACGCATGTGATGGGCAGAACCGTCCCTGAACTCCTCGTCCATCCGGATCTGGAAGAATGGATGCTGGAGGCCAATCAGCAAAACACACCAGTCAGCGGAGAGTTCGAAACCCGGATTCCTGTGGCGCGACGTATCCATGCGTTGGCTGCCCCTATCGATGAGAAGCGCGATGAAGGGAGCATTCTCGGCACCATCGTTCTTCTGCGAGACCTAACGCGGGTACGGCGTTTGGAGAGAGTTCGACAGGATTTTGTGGCCAATGTTTCGCATGAGTTAAGAACCCCTGTCACCGCTGTAAAGGTTATGGCGGAGACGTTGGCCGAAGATGAAGATCTTCCGACAGATAAGCGCCGATTTATCCATGGCATTCTTCAAGAATCCGATCGCATGGCGCGAATAGTCGAAGATCTGCTGCTCCTAGCCCAATTGGATGAGGGAAAAGCCTTCTGTGATCGTTTTATCCCGTTTGATTTGAGAAAATTGGTCGAAGAGATCGCTGACCATATGGGATCTGGTTTTTATCATTGTTTTGTGATGGATATCCCCCCTGATCTGCCTTTGATTCAAGCTCAAGCCGATCGGATTCGCCACGTTATCGTCAATTTATTGGAGAACGCTCAAAAGTATACACCGGAGACGGGGCAGATTAAGATATCTGCGGAACGGCAGAAAGATCAGCTTGTTGTCGCTGTCTCCGATACCGGTCAGGGGATACCCCTTGGGGAACAGGACCGAATATTTGAACGATTTTACCGTGTGGATAAGGCAAGGTCTCGCGCCATGGGCGGTACCGGTCTAGGGTTATCCATTGTCAAGCGGATCGTCGAGGGGTATCACGGAAAAGTCTGGGTCCAGAGCGAAGAGGGCAAAGGCGCAACCTTCTATTTCACCCTCCCCATCACGCCACTGTAGGGGCGACTCGTGAGTCGCCCCAACATACCAACCCCCAACATACCAACCCCCAACATACCAACCCCCAACATACCAACCCCCAACATACCCTGCATTACCTAATCCCATCTCAAAACCCCTTCGTAATTATCCCATGATCACCGTGCGAAAAAAGGAAATCAGTTGAACTGCACGAAATACCATTGGAGGAAGAACAAGGAATTGGATGGAGGGGTTTATCATGCACCGACCATCGGTGTTATTTCTTTTATGGGCTTTTGTACTCCTTGTGGGCGGTGGAATGTTGGGATTGGCTGAGGAGCCATCGGCAATTGATTTAGCGATTGCGCCGATGTCGGTAGTGGCCAGCGATTCGCTGAGATACGCCCTGTCTGAAGAAGGAGTTTTTTTATGTTCGACTGACCGTGGAGCGACATGGGAGGAACGCCATCAAGGGTTGCCGGAGCGGAAGGTATACCCTCATCATACCATGGTTAAACGTCCACTGACGGCTATTGGCGTCGATATTCACAACCCGTCGCGGGTTGCCGTCACAACGGCATCGGCCATGTATCTCTCCGAAGACTACGGAATGACGTGGCAGAGAGTTCCGGTCCGTCTACCGGGCGGAGCTTATATTACAGCCGTGGCCATCTCGCCATGGGAGAAGGGACGTTATTTACTGGGCACAGGATTTAGCGGTGTCTTTGAAACCCGAAATGCTGGGGCCAATTGGAATCTCGCCGTTCAAGATCGCCGATTCAATCAAGGGGCGGGTTTTAAAGAAGAGGTTGCCGGTTTGGCTTTTCATCCCCATGAGAAAGATAGTTTCTTTCTCGTCTCCGGTTTTGGTCAAGGAATCTATCAGGTGAACGATAGAGGATTAATTACAGAGGTTTCGTTGGGTGGTGTAGAAAAAGGCGCGATCATTCGGTCGATCGCCGTCACTCCGCCGTCAGATGGCATTGATGCATGGCAGCTGTCTCTTTCAAGCAAGGAAATGAACTGGCGGTATCGGATCGAGGATTTAACGCTCGCAACGATGGAAGCGAGAAATACAAGGACGAATCATGATCCGCAGCGTGAGTACAGGCGTGCCAAGGCGTCGGATCGTTTTGGCATTTACCTTCAGCCTCATCAATGCAAGGGCCAACGTTTTCAGAGTCACCTACAGTTTCTTAAGAAGCATAACCTCAATTCCATCGTTGTGGACTTCAAGGACGACCTTGGAAATCTTACCTATGATTCTGGATTGGCTATGGCGAGAGAAGTCGGAGCCGTCCGACCATCCTTTTCCGCAAAAACATTGTTGGCCGAAGCAAAGAAGAATAATCTCTACGTCATCGCACGATTGGTTGTCTTCAAAGATGCGCGCCTTTATGCTTTTCAACAAAACCGCTTTGCGACATGGGATGGCACAACTGATCGACCATGGGGTAACATGATTGAGACGGAATCAGGCGGCATGGTTCCGAAAGAGTACTGGGTCGATCCATATGCTCCCGAGGTTTGGGAGTATAATCTGGCTATTGCTGAAGAGTTGCAGAGTTTGGGTGTGGATGAGATTCAATTTGATTATATTCGGTTTCCCACCGATGGTCCCGTCTCCCGTATTCGTTATCGACACCGTCAAGAGGGGATGGAGAAGATTGACGCTTTGGAGTCATTTCTGGCTCAAGCCCGAGAAAAACTTCAGATCCCCATCAGCACCGATCTTTATGGCTTCAATTGCTGGTACCGAATGGAGGGTTGGACCGGGCAAAATCTACAACGTTTTGCTGACTATGTGGATGTGATCTGCCCCATGTTTTATCCGTCCCATTTCCCCAGTAGTTTCATGAAAGGTGTCCCTTATCTCGAGCGCGCGCACAGAATCTATTACGAAGGAGTATTACGGGCAGCTGAGATTACGGACAACCGATGTGTGATCCGTCCGTATGTCCAAGCGTTTCTCCTTGGTGGCGAACGAAAGATGAATGAGACAACGTATCGAAATTACCTAATGCAACAGGTCGATGGGTTGGTGACTGCGGATCCTAGAGCGGGATTCACATTGTGGAACAATAGCAACAAATATTACATGGTTGGGAGTGGATTGAAGGACATGTTAGAAGCGATTCAACCGCCTGAAATAAACTCACTAATCATACAGACAGATATGTAAGGCTAAAGGGGTAGGTTTTATCAGCTAAAATCTGCCTCTTGTTTTTTTATTTATGATTATAAAGTTGATTCAGCAAGATAGGAGTCAGAAGACAGGAGTCAGTAGTCAGAATGCTCCGG
>OBJA01000554.1_pt1 | contig 31417 bp, 27 predicted proteins | sample 1519751 | NCBI WGS metagenome assembly OBJA01 (sample SAMEA3881238, study PRJEB22517) | soil metagenome | biome: lake sediment; feature: soda lake sediment; material: sediment, water from around vicinity | place: India | collected 2013-12-23 | depth 3 m
CCCCGGCATAACGGGCCTCAGCCCGGCGACGCCTTCGCGTGTGACCGGGGTGATGCCCTCGTCGGCCTCGATCAGGATTGTTTTCTTTTTGCTTACCTTCACCTCGATCGGGAACATATACCGCTTCTGGAAGGCCCGATCGTTGTCCAGCGCCATCCGGTACTGCTCGTAACGGCGGACCGCCAGCTCGTCCGCCTCCTCCCGGGTCGCGCCCACCAGTTTCGCGACGTTCTCGGCGGTGGCGAGCATCCCCTGCCCGGTGGCCGGATCGGCGTTGATGTTGTCCATGTTCCAGTTTTCCGAAATGACCTCGCCGCCCGGTCCCTGCGGATTCGGCCAGACCAGGTGGGGAGCATTGGACAGCCGGTCCGCCAGGAAACAGAACGGCGTGGTTTGAGCGCCCGTTTCGACGGCCAGGGCCGCATAGTGCAGACAGGTAGTGGCGGTGGAGCAGGCCTGCATGATGGTTACCCCAGGAATATCCGCCCCGAGAATGGCGTTGGCCCAGGTGCTGCCGTAGAAGCACTGCCGCTGGGCCACGGTGATGCCGTGGTAGGTATAGTCGAAGATCTTCGCATCCCAGCCCCTGGACGAAAGCCACCGTTTTGCCGTTTCCGCGCCGAGAACGATGGAATGCTCATTGGCCAGGCTTCCCTGCCATTTGGCGAAGGGACTGCAGTAATAGCCACCGTAAGGGATATATGCTTTGTTCAACATTTCAATAACCTCCTCGTCTTGATTCTGTGGATAAGGGCGGCTGCGACCATTTTTGCGCAGCTTTTATCGTATCTTCTGGTATCTCTTTTCAGGCAGCGGGGTCTTCCCTGCCGCTCCTTTTATTTCCCCGCGTACTGCGGCGGCGCTTTGCCGGCCGACATGAGCCCGGCCAGGGCATCCTGGGTGGAGAAGATGTAGTGCAGCTCGTTCAGCTCCAGCTCGATCGCCTCGGGGATGGACACCTTCTGCTGGGCGTCGATCAGCTCGTCCGCCTTTTTCAGCGCCAGCGGCGCTTTTCTGGCCAGGGTCCTGAGCGTTTTCTCGGCAAGAGATGGCGAAACTCCTTCAGGCGTTTTGCCGGCCAGCAGGGCTTGGGCATTGGTGTCGGCGCAGATCTTCGCCAGCTCGACAAAGCGCTCGGGTATCGGCCGGGGCCGATACTTGTCCGGTTTCGGCCCGGAGCAGATCTCGCGGATCGCCCCGGGCAGTTCCTGGCGGCCGACCAGGCGGTTGATGAGCCCGAGGTCGTAGCCGTCTCGGGCGCTGATCATCTTGCCGGTGAAGACATAGTATTTGGCGAGATCCGTGCCGAGCTGCCGGGCGGAACGGATCATGCCGCCGAGTCCCGGGAAAATGCCGATGGCGGTCTCCGGGAAGCCCATGCAGCCTTCCGGGGTGGCGACAATTGCCTGGCAGGAGAGGGCCAGCTCGCTGCCGCCTCCGAGGGAAAGGCCATCCAGCACGGCGACGGTGAGTTTCGGCGAATTTTCGATGCGCAGCAGCAGTTCGTGCCCCCCCCTGGTGAATGCCGCGGTATCATCCAGCCGGTTTTTCTGGATGTTCTGGATGAAATAGCGGATATCCGCGCCGGCGACAAAGGCCTTGCCGGCGCCCTGCAGGACGATGGCCTTTACGGCCGGGTCCTTCTCCGCCTTGCCGAAACGATCCGCCAGCTGCGCGACGGTCACTTCATTCAAGGCATTCAGCGCTTCCGGCCGGTTGATGGTGATGAAGGCTATGCCATCCTCGACGGCCAGATCGACATAACTGAACGCAAACGGCCTGCCGAGGGCGCGTTGACTGGTGAGAATTTCCGGCATCTTAAAATCGCCGTACCGTCTGGTCATCGCCTCGACCAGCTTACAGGTCTTGTCGATACCGATCCGGTTCATGATTTCAAACGGGCCCTGACGCCAGCGGAGACCCACCTTGGCGCCGCGGTCGGTATCCTCCACCGAGGCCACCCCCTCGCTGACCAGAGCGGCGGCCGCGCCGAGACACGCCCCGTAGAGGCGATCCTCTATCCGCTCCAACATCGATTCGTCGACCTCTCCGCCAAGATCGTAGAGCTCGCCCGATTTCATCTTGTCCGGCAGCGATTTCGGCGTCCCGTACATCGAGCCCAGCTCACGGCCGAAAGTGGTCGAGGCATGAACGGAGATGGCGATACCCGTGACGTTCATCAGCTCGAACGGCCCCATCGGAATCTTGAAGGCCCGCCTGGCCGCCGCTTCGATGGTCGCGATGCCGGCAATGCCGTCATCCAGGATATTGACCGCCTCGGTCAACAGCGGCGAGAAGAACCGGTTGACACAGAAGCCGGAAGCGTCCTTGACGAGAATGCAGGTCTTGCCATGGAGACGGCCGATTTCCAGGGAGCGCTTGACGGTTTCCCTGCTCGTGCCCTCGTGGGGAATGACCTCCAGCAGGCGGTTTTTCGCCGGATGGAAGAAGTAGTGCATGCCGACGAAACGGTCGGGTCTCGCCGTGGCCCCGGCCAACTCGCCGACATAATAGCTCGAGGTATTGGTGGCCAGGATGGTATGGGGGGCGCAGACCTTATCGAGGTTCCTGAACAGGTCCTTCTTCACCTGTTCATTTTCGTATACTGCCTCGATCACCATGTCCGCCTCGGCCAGCTCATGCAGATCGGTGGTCCCTTTGAGCCGGCCCATGGTCGCATCCGCCTGTTCCTGGCTCAGGACCTTTCTCGTAACACCCTGGTCCAGCAGGCCCCTGATCGTCCCCAAGCCACGCCGGACAAACTCGTCGGTCGTGTCGACCAGTACCACCTGCAATCCTTCCATTGCCAGTTTCTGGGCGATTCCGGCCCCCATGTTCCCGGCCCCGACAACGCCGATCATCTGTATGTCTTTCATGTTCACCTCCTCTGTGCGAGCGGCTACAGTTCCCAGGCGGCAGGAACGCCTGCGGCGAAGGTTTTCGGAATCCTGAAATAGCCGCTTTCCACGGCGACTCCCACCAGTCGTGCGGCTTCCGCCATGCCCATCTCGTTCATCATGCCGAAAGGCCCCTTCGGCCAGGCGAGCGCCGTCTTGACCCCGATCTCCAGATCCTTGACGGACACCACCTTTTTCTCGATGAGGTGGGTCGAGATGGCAAAGACGGAGCCCAGCAGGCGATCCTTCACGGCAGCCAGCAGTGCCGGGTCGGCGACGACCGCGCCATCTTCGAGGTTCCAGGGCTCGCCGCTTTCGAACTGCGTCTTCAACTGCACGGGAACCTTCGGAAAGCCGACATCGGTATCGGCCAGATACTCGGTCATCGATGCGGCGGCATGATAGGCGGTGCCGAGCCCCGAGCCGTTCAGAACCCACATGATGCCGTACCGCACCCCGAGAGCGTCCTTGGAGATCCGGTCAAGGGTGGCGGCGTTGTAGGTCTCCCCGTAGAAGGAGTTGAGCACCATGTAGCTGGAAATGAAGATGGGGTTGATGGCAAACCCGGGGAAATCGTTGACGGCAATCGGTACCTTGCGGTTCCGCTCGGAGAACCCCATGAGGGCGGCGAAGGTCTCGTCGCTGGTGTTCTTCTGGCGAATGACCTCAACCAGACGGTTGACGTTTGCCGGGAAGAAATAGTGCAGGCCGGCGGTCCGTCCGGGATTGGAAACGGCAGCCATCAGTTTCTCGATGAGGAAGGTCGAGGTGTTGCTCGCGATGATGGCGTCCGGGCGCAGGACCTTGTCCAGATCCGCAAATATCTGGATCTTCAGATCCATTTTCTCGACGGCCGCCTCGATCACCAGGTCGCATGGAGCGAGATCCTGGTAATCGGCCGTGCCGGTGATCAGACTGGAAACCTGGTCCATCTCCTGCTGGGTCATCTTGCCTTTTTCCACCCGCTTGGCAAGCGCCCCGCGGACCCAGCGTTCATACATTTTGGCGACGAGCTCGTCGTTCAGCTCCTTGTAGATGACCCGGTAGCCGCAGGTTGCGGCGTTGAGACCGATTGCGGCCCCCATGACGTTGAAGCCGATGATGCCGACGGTTTTTATGTCTTTTGCCATATTCGCACCTTATATCTTTGGTTTCGAGCACTCCTGTTCTCGACGGGAATGCTCCGCACTTGAGGAAATGACCAGATCAGTCGATGATTCCTCTTCCTTTCAAAGCTGCTATTTCGCTGTCGCTGTAGCCGACGATGGTGCGCAGGATGTTATCGGTGTCCTGGCCGAGCATGGGGCCTCCGCGCCATACCTGCTGCGGGGTGCTGCTCATCTTCGGCGCGAAACCGAAGGCGGTTACCGTCTCGCCCAGCGTTTCGTCCTTGTACTGGATCCAGTTGCCGCGCTTCCGGTAGTGCTCGCTCTCGGCCAGTTCCGCCGCCGTCCGCGGAACGCCGCAGGGCACTTTCATCTTCTTGAGGTGGGCGGCCGCTTCATCGGACGTACGCTCCGCCATCCACTCCTCGATCAGGCTGTTGACCTTCAGGCCAAGCTCCGAATCAACGGCTTCGCGGGTGCCGCCGGCCTTCTGGTAACTGTAGACCTCGGTGTCGATGCCCATGGCATTTAAAGCGCGTTCGTAGACCGCTTTGCCGAAAGCGCCGATAAAGAGATAGCCGTCCCTGGTCTTGAACAGGTTGGCGGGTTGGAAAATGGGGATCTTGTTGCCGGCCCGCCCCTTCACCAGCCCGAGAGTGAAGTAGTTGACGAAGGTGTCCCCAAGGCATTTGCTCATGCACTCGGCCTGCGAGACATCGACGGCCTGTCCCCTTCCGGTCTTCTGCGCGTTGATGTAGGCAATGAGAATGCCGCTGACGCAGAACATGGCGCTGACATAGTCATTGACAAACATGGCGCCGAGCGACGGCGGCCTGTCGGGATATCCGTTCAGATGCATCCAGCCGCCCTCGGCCTGGCCGATGGCATCGTAGGAGGGCCGATCGCACTCCTCGGGTACGCCCCCGAACTGGGGACGGCCAAAGCCGCTGATATGGCCGATGACCAGCTTCGGATTGACCTCGAAGAGCATCGCTTCGGTGATGCCCAGTTTTTCGATCCAGACCATGTTCTCCAGCCAGACATCGCAATTCTTGATGAGGGAGAGAAAGATATCGCGGGATTCGGGGATGTTCATGTTCAGCTCCAGGGTGAGGCTGAGCTTGTTGCGCCCTTCCTGGATCCAGCCGGTGCTGATCTTCTTGTTCGGGGGGACATCCGGACCAGCCAGCATGAACGGCGTATCCCCATCCACGCTGTTGGTAACGACCGGCGCCTGGCCCCGAAAGGCATCGCCGATCCGAGGCCGTTCCACATGAATAACCTCGGCGCCGTGTTCAGCCATGATGCTTGCGGCAAATGGTGCCGACACCACGCTTCCGGTCATCAGCACGCGCAATCCCGATAAGCCGCCATAGGCGGGGACTAAAGCAGGTGCTGGAACTCGTTTGATAGTCTGCCACTTTTCCATATGCGTCATCTCCTTTTCCGTGTCCGATCCTCGTGATCGATTCCATCGTTCCCCAGTCACATAATAGCTATTATGTATCTAAGCTACAACGCAGCTATATTGTAGTCAAGAGAAAAAGACCTGCACGGCGAAATCACTTCGGGGGCAAGGAACGCATCTCGGTTAAATAACCGTTTATATTTTTGATATAAAACGAATACCAGAATGCGGATTTGCCCGGAGAGAAGGTGACGAGGATCAAAAATAGACAGTAAAGTGGCTGCTGCCGGTGAGAGGCGAGGATGGCTGCAGACATCCTCCTTTGCGTTTCTTTCGCCTAAAAAGGTACGTTCTTACAAATCCGTAATTCAATGCTGTCATTATCAAGGCCGGTAACCGTTCGACACGTCGTTTCCTTACCCGCAGGCTAAAAAAGAACGATCCCTCGAGGTCTCTTCCTCGCGAAGAAAGCATATTCCAATCTATTTGAATGTCATGATTATTGGTCTTGACCGCACCACTTATGGCGCAGTTCAACAATCCTTTTGACTCCATTTCGCCGGGAGGGCCTACTTTGTGGCCTGATACTTGCTTTTGGCAACAACACCCGGACGGGGCTTCACCTCGGCATGCTCAACATGTTTTTCGAGGATTGCTTCACCTGGAGTCAAAAGGTCAACGCGAGGTCGTGCCTTAAAAGAGTTGGGCGAAAAAATTACCAGTACTTCTATGAGGAGGCAGAAAAATGGAAACAGCAACAGAGAAACAAAAGATTTTTGACGATCTTATGGAGAGGGTAGAGGCACTTCAGCCGGCACAGAAGGCAGCAATTATGGTGTGCAGCAATTTCATCAAGACTTTTGTTGAACAAGTAAACTCTCAAACACCAGGCGCAGGCCATATCGGTTTGACTGTGGCCTCGATGCAGATCGAGTGCGAAATTGAAGCGAAAGATAATTCTGGTATGAGAACTTTATCAGTACACTAAAGTGAAATCTCAAGTTGCTAGCGATTTTGACGTGATTGTGGAGAGGCAAATGATCGAAGAAGAAAAAGAAGAACCGGCAGAAGAAATGAGTGACGAAGAGCAGGACGCGATGTGGGCAAGCATCTTGACCATTTATTTTTGAAAAATACGTGCGAACTTGAGAATTCTGATCACTGCTGTTCTCACACTTTATTCCACGATACAAGCTGTGAGAAAAACTGTTGATTGTTGCTTTTCAGGCCGTTAAACCAATTCGGTCATGATCGACGGTCAAAAGATTGTTATGGGCAGAGGATTACCGGCATTGGCTCAATCAAAGATGAGCTGCAGGTAATGAAGAAACCTGCAGTGCAACGTCCAGGCGTCAAACCTGACCACGCAGGAGCGATGCGGCAAGTGCCTGCAGGCCGATTTTCTTCCGCAATTGCCCCTTCAACAGTTTACCGGTGGCGCTGGTAGGCAACTCATCGACAAAGATTACGCTCTTCGGAACCTTGTACCCCGCAATTTCCCGGCGGCAGAAGGTTCGTAATTCGTCTTCGTCGACGTCCATCCCCTCTTTTTTGACAATGACAGCCGTCACCGACTCGCCCCAGGTCTCGTCGGCAACGCCGATTACGGCCGCCTGAGCCACCGCCGGATGTTTATGCAGCGCGTTTTCGACTTCTGCCGGGAAGACGTTCTCCCCGCCGGTGATGATCATGTCCCGCTTTCGGCCGACGATAGAGATGAAGCCTTCCTCATCGATGGTGGCCAGGTCGCCGGTATAGTACCAGCCGTTGCGAAAGGCCGCCTGGGTCTCCTGCTCTTTCCGCCAGTACCCCTGGGTCACCCCCAGTCCTCTGGCTCGAACTTCGCCAACCACCCCCGGGGGCGTGCGGGCGTCGTCGTCCCCGACTACTTCCGCCTGCATATCGGCATATGATTTGCCGCAGGAGCCGAGGATGCAGGACTTCCCTTTCGCCAGGGCATCGGCCACCTGCTCACGGCGCAGGATGCACACGGAGCCGAGCGTTTCGGTGGTGCCGAAGCCGTGAATAAAGATATTGCCGAAGCGTTCCACCGCACGCTCAAAGACCACCGCACTCAACGGGGCACCGGCAAAAATCACCTTCTTCAGACTCTTCAGCTTCTCCGGCAGACAATCGAGGCAGTTGACCATCGCCTCCATCATCGGCGTTGCCAGCAAGCCGGTCGTCACCTTGTATGTGTGCACCAGATCCATGAAAACCAGCACGTTCCAGCGGGGCATGATAATGGTGGTCGTGCCGCTGTAGACACCGTTCAACAACACCACGAGGCCTGAAGCATGAAACATCGGCACCGGAATAATTCCGGCGTCGTCCGGGCACATGCGCAGTTCGAGAGCCATGCTCCTGCCGACATGGTACAGGTTGCGATGGCTGGCGATGCATCCTTTGGGCGTCCCGGTCGTACCGCTGGTGTACATCAGTGCGGCAATATCGTCTTCGTCGATATCGACATCAGGCTCGTCTGTCGACGCCTCCGCCACCAAGGTTTCGTATCGCAGGCACCCATCGCCATTCGCCGGCGGCTCCCCGATACAGATCGCGTGCTTGATGAAAGGGCAGTCTTCCCTGATCTGCTCCGGCAGATCGGCATAATCATCGCCGACAATGAGTACCGATGGCCTTGAATCCGTGAGGATGGTCAGAATTTCGGCAGGAGACAGCCTGAAGTTGAGCATGACCACGACACAGCCGGCGTTGGCCACCCCGAAATAGAGCTCGGCGCTTTCCGCGCTGTTTCGGCTCAAGACGGCAACGCGGTCTCCCTTCCGCAGACCCAGGTCACGCAAGACATTGCCTATTTTCCGGATCCGCTCGGCAAAATGTTGAAAGGTGAGCTGCTTCTCGCCCTCGACAATAGCCGGTTTTTCCCGACTCTGCTCGAGTCCCCTCGCCACCATCGTTTTGAGCGTACATATCTTTTTCATCTGATCTCTCACAGGAAGCATCTCACCCCCGGCGACTCACCCGCCGGCAGGAGAGGATAAGTCCGCATAATCAGCACGTAAAACATGACATCAACGACAGGCTACCGGCAAAGACCACGGGCGGTAGGATTATGACATTGGCATACCCAAGCAGTAGCCTGCGGACCCCTGGGCGTCAACACCTTTATGAGCTGGCGGGTTCAGTGAAGAAAAATTGTGCCTGCTTCAGCGCCCGCTGGGTTCCCTTGGCCCGGTGGATGGTTCGACCGCCCCCTCAAGCGACAGGCTCCCTTCAGAGAGCCCGGAGTTTTTCCGTGAGCACCGGCACGAACTGCAGAAGATCGGCAACGACAAGCACGTCGGCCTCCTCGCCGATCGGGGCATCGCGATCCGTGTTGATGGCCACGACAAATTCCGACTTCTTCATTCCAGCCAGGTGCTGAATGGCCCCGGAAATTCCGCAGGCAACGTAAAGCTTTGGCGAAACCGTCTGTCCGGTGGTGCCGACCTGGCGCGCATGGGGCACCCACTCGGCATCGACCACCGGTCGCGAGGCGCCGTACTCGCCGCCCAGCGCGCTGGCCAACTCGGCAATGAGCTTGACGTTTTCCTTTTTGCCCACCCCGCGGCCCGCACTGACGATGACCTCTGCCCTGGTCAAATCGACACCGCCTTTCTGGGCAGCCTCATACCCTTCGAAGGCGATGCGGCCCGTCCCGCTGACGCCGATTTTTTCCACGGACGGTGCTGCCCCCGGCTCCTCCACCGCGGGAAACGCCCCGGACTGTATTGTCACAATGGAGATGCCGGGCCTGCAGTGGATTTCCCTCCGTAATTTGGCGTTGCAGACCGGCTGCACCAGCTTGCCGTCGACCACCGACACCACCTCCGACACCTGAACGGCCTGCAGTGCGTACGCCACCCGCGGAGCGAGGTCCCAGCCATACGAGGAGTGGCAGAAGACGACCATATCGGGCCGCTCCTTTTCGACAACTTCGAGAATGACCTGCTTATGCAGGTCCGGATTGAATTCGCCACAGGATGCCGCATCAGCCAGGTAGAGCCTGCCGGAATAGGCGGGGAGGGTTTTCTCGTCGCCGATCATCACCATGACCTGCTCTCCGCCAAGTCCCCTGGCAAAACCCGCGAGTTCGTAGCTGCTGCCGAGTACCCTGCCATCCCTGTATTCCGCCACCAAAAGTACTTTCATGATTTTTTCCTCCTTATCGTCCCGCCAGCCGCAGCGGCTTCAGTGGTCCACCTGTCTCCGCCGGAAGCTTGTCGGATAGAAAAGATTTTTCGAGGTATTGATTCAGCACGGCTGTTTTCTCCTTGAGAATTGCAATGAGCCTGGTTGCCAGTTCGCCTTCATCACCCTCAAGAATCAGTCCGCCGCTCTTCTTCTCAGGAACATACATCCTGCCGGCCGCCATTCGAGGCTCGACCTTCAGCAGATCCTGCACCGGGATGGCAAGCAGTTCCTTCTTCTTCGCCTTCATGATATTCGGCAGGGTGGGGTAACGCGGCGTGTTCAGTCCCAGCTGACAGGTGACCAGAGCCGGCGTCACGGTTGAGACCCTGGCTTTGACGCCACCTTCGAGCTCGCGTTTGGCTTCGATCCTGCCGCCGGCATAGGAGAACTCGACGATGGTCGAAACACTCGGGATGCCAAGCATCTCCGCGACAAGGATACCGACCTGACCGCTTCCTTGGTCCTGGGACTGCATGCCGGTGAAGATGACATCAAACCCTTTGTCTCTTGCGAATTCTGCGATAATCGAAGCTATCTGGTACGGTTCGCGGCTGCAGGCGTCGTCATCGGCAATGTGAATGCCCCGGGCGCCACCCATGGCCAGACCCTTTTTAATCGTCTCCTTGACCTTTTCCGAACCTATCGACAACACGGTCAGATCCGCGCCCTTTTCCTGCTCGGACAACCGTACCGCCTGCTCAACCGCATATTCATCATATTCGTTCATTCGCCAGGCCAGATCCGCCGTGTCATACCATGTTCCGCTCCCGGCCACCCTGAACTTCGATTCCATATCCGGAACCTGCTTGATGCATACCAGTATTTTCATGCCTCACCTCCGTTTGCTTGCGACACCATAGGCCGCTGTGGTTCACTTACAGCCTTTCACACAACACTTCGGCAATGTCTCGAGGTTTCAAGGCGCCCTCGAGACCGCCCCCCTTGACGCCATCCTCAAACATCGTCAGACAGAAAGGGCAATTGGACAGGAGCAGATCAGAGCCTGTCTCGGCAGCCATCCGTACCCTGGCGATGTTCATCCTTTCTCCGAGTTTTTCCTCCGCCAGAATCCGCCCACCGCCGGCGCTGCAGCAGAAGCCTTCGGCCCTGCTTCTCGTCATCTCCGTGATTCTCCCGCCGGCGGCTCGGATGAGAGAACGGGGTGGCTCGTACAGATCGTTGTGACGGCCCAGGTAGCAGGAGTCATGGTAGGTGCAGGAAAAACCTTCCCCCCTGATAGTGAGCCTCCCGGTCGCCAGCAGGCTTTCAAGATACGTCGTATAATGGACGACCTCAGGGGCAAGGCCGAGGTCACGGTAATCCTTGTTCAGGGTGTTGAAGCAGTGGGGGCAGGCGGTGACGATCTGTTTCGGGCCATAGCCGTTGATCAATTCCACATTCTCCGAGGCAAGACCCTGATAGAGGTATTCATTGCCCATCTTGCGCATCGGTTCACCACAGCACTTCTCTTCCTTGCCGAGGATGCCGACCTTGACGCCTGCGGCATTGCAGAGCTTGAGGAAGCTCCTGGCCACCGCGATGTTCCGCTTGTCAAACGAGGCATAGCAGCCGACAAAATAGAGGATATCCACATCGCTGTCCGCCGCCATGGTTTGGACCTCCAATCCTTCCGCCCAGTCACCGCGGGAGGCGTAGCCGATCCCCAGCGGGTTGCCGTTCACTTCGGTCTGCTCCATTGCGGTCATCACCTCGTCGCCGGGAAATTCCCCCTCCATCAGCACCATGCTTCTGCGCATTTCGACGATCTTCGGCACATGTTCAATCGCAGCCGGACAGATCTCCTGACAGGCGCGGCACGTCGTGCACGACCAGAGAGCATCCTTGCCTAGAGTATTCGGCAGATTGGCGTCGGGAGAATGAAACGCCACCTCGCCCAGGGTATTCACCACTTGCATGGGAGAAAGCGGTTTTCCGGTCGCATAGGCGGGGCAGCGATCCTGGCAGCGCTTGCACAGGGTGCAGGCATCGGTATCGAAAATGTCCTTCCAGGTCAGATCGCCGATCTGCACCGCGCCGAATTTCTCGGCATCTTCATTCCCCAGATCAAGCGGGGTGAGCTTGCCTTTCGGTCCGCGGTCGGCAAAAAAGTAGTTGGCGCCGGTCGTCAGAATATGACGGAATTTACTGTAGGGGATGAGCACGAAGAACCCCATGACCAGCAGCAGGTGTACCCACCAGCTCAGCTTATGCAGCATGCGCAGGGAATCCTCGCTTACCCCGGCAAGGAGAGTGGCTATGGTATTGCCGACGGGGGACCAGATCGCCAGCGGAGTGCCAAGTTCGGTCACGGCCATCCGGCTCCCTTCGATCAGGAACCCCGTAAGCAGGATGAGGGCCATCAGCGCGTGCATGACCCTGTCATCACGGCTGGTGACGAGCCCATCGGGAGCAAAGAAAAACCGCCGGACAAAGAGGCCTGCGAGCATCACGAAGGCCACCGCCCCGGCGAGATCGAGAACCAGGGAGAAGATCTGGTACAATGCCCCGGTAAGAAACTTCATGTCAAAGAGCAGGTCGGTGAAATCGGCCTGAACAACGATCAGGGTGGTGCCGATCAACAGAAGAAGGAAGGACCAGAAGAAAAGGCCGTGGAAAAGCCCCGGCATCTTCACCCTGGTCACCTTCTGCTGCAGGAGGATATTGCCGAGCATGCACCGCAGGCGAGCCCCGAAGTTGTCGGTCCTGTTCACCGGCCCGCCCTGCCGGTATACCTGGAGCCGATCCCTGAAGGCCCTGACAACGATGACGATTGCCGCAATGGTCAGAAGATACATGGGAATCAGGGTCGATGCCCCATGTCCGACATTCCAGTAGATTTCTCTCGTATATTCCATAGCCTTCTCCATCTCCGCCTGTCGGAGTAATCAGTTTTTCATGTCCGCCCCGACTTCCACGGCCCTGTGCTGCCACCCACTCTCCCGGCTTGCCCTGGCAACCCGCTGCCTGAGCAGCAGAAGCACCGCAGCGGTGAAAAACCCAACCAGGGCATTGGCATTGCAGAGCTGTGCCACGCTCCACCCCCGGCTCAACATATATCCGCCGATAAGCGGCGCGAGCATGGCGCCTATCTTGGCGATCGCATAGGCCCAGCCGATGCCGGTCGCCCTGATGTCCGTCGGATAGGAAAGAGTCGCAACGGCGAGCGTTCCGGTCTGACTGCCATTTATGAAAATGCCGCAGACTACCGAGAGCACTGCTATTACCGCGAACGACCCGGTAGCTGCGCCGGCACCGAAGGCGATCAGGCTCAAGGCGGCCAGGATGAATCCGATCTGCAGTACCGTGAACGGATTGAACCTGTCCATGAGCCGGCCGATGAAAATCGAGGAAATGACCGCACCGAAGCAGAGAAGGGCATAGGCGAGACTGTACTGCTGAACCGTGGCCCCGCTGTTGCGGAGCAGGGTCGGTGACCAGGTGTTGAGGATCCACAGGAGATAGAGGGCGCCGCTGCACATCAGCCAAAGCAGCAGGGTCGTCATCATTCTCCCCTCGGTAAAGAGCCGCTTGAGGGCGACGCCCGGCTTTTTCCTGTCCGTGGAATGGAATACGACATCCCGCTCATCGATCAGCTTCGGAGATATCCTGTGGACGATATTCCGGATTCGATCAGTGTCTTTCGCCCGGCCTCTTCGAGCAAGGAATTCCAGGGATTCGGGCAGGGCAACGGCAACGATGGCGCTGATCAAGAGAGGTGCGATTCCGCCGAAGATAAACAGCGACTTCCAGCCAAAATGAGGAATGAGGTAGGCCGCCAGCAGACCGCCGGTCATGGCGCCGGCAGGCATTCCCGCGTACATGACGGCAACTATCATGGCCCGGAAGCGTAGAGGCGCATATTCGGAACCGAGCGTCAGGGCATTCGGGACAGCTCCTCCAAGCCCGATTCCTGCCAGGAAGCGATAGCATGCCAGTTGCTCGACACTGGTTATTTGGACGGTGAGCAGGGAGAAGAAACCGAAAAGGACCGCGGAAAGCGAAAGCATCCACTTGCGGCCGAATCTGTCCGACAGCATGCCGAGGGTCACGGCACCGACCAGAGGCCCGAGCTGTCCTGCACTCAAGGCCATTCCCAGGGAGGCGGGATCGGAAGAGAGATGCTCCGCAATCTTCGGCAGGGCGACCCCGATAATGGTCAGATCAAAGCCATCGAGAAAGGTAACCAGAAAACAGATGCCGCACACCAGGTACTGATACGAAGAAAACGCGCTGCCATCAACCACATCACCGATACTGACCGACCTGCTTTTCGTCATCGCCTTTCCCCCTGTTCAGAATCCGTTCGACTACATGCTGTCCACTACCCGGAACGACTCGGTCTCAAGAAAACGAAAAAAGTTACATTGCAGCCTTAATGCATTTACAAAAAAGCTACTCTATAGCTATTATGTATACTCCTCGATTATCCCTGTCAAGAAAAAGACGAGCCCGATGCAGTTTTTGGTTGACGAGGAGGAGAATGGCTCGGAATAGGGATCTCAGGGGTGACAGCCGGTGTCCGGTGCATAGAGTTACCCGGTCGGATAGTTCATAACCGAAGAACGCCCGGTCTGAACGGTAGCGCGGTCACAAGAGCGCCTTACGCGAAGGACGGCAGCCATTTCGCCCAATCGGATATCACTCTCGCATACCCGGACGAAGCGACCGCATGCATAAAGAAAATGGAAGTGGAGAACCTGAAATGCCTGAACGCATACATCAACTCACCGAATTGAGCTGGGTCGAGATAGCTGCACTCGATAAAGAATCGAGTATGATTCTGCTTCCTCTCAGTCCGATCGAGGAGCATGGACCGCACCTGCCGGTTGGCACCGACATTTTCGGGGCAGAAGATATTGCCGCGACCGCCGCGGAAATTGCCTGCAGGGAAAACCGGGGACTTCAGGTTGTTCTCGCCCCTGTCATCCCCCTTGGCTGTGCCCCTATCACCGCGGATTTTCCCGGCACGATATCCCTCCGCGGGGAAACCCTGTACAACCTGCTCGTCGATGTCTGCACGGGGCTGGCCGGAAGCGGTTTCAAATACATCGTCATTGTCAATCACCACCTCGACTCTGTTCATTTGAAAGCGATTCTGCAGGCGATCGACCTGGTGTGCGAGCGTTATGCGGTGAAGATTATCGAGACTGCGGGGAGGATCCTCTATTCGGGAATGGAAATAGAGGAAATACGGCAAGGCGCCAGGCTGGGACTGTCAATGAAAAAGGAGGTACACGCCGACGTGCGGGAGACATCGTATATCAAATACAAATACCCCCATCTCCTGAAGCAGGATCCGGCAACCCTGCCGGCTGTCCATATAGATATTAAAGAGGGCTTGGAAAAGGGCTTGTCAACCTTTCGTGAAATGGGCGCAAGACAGGGGTATATCGGCACACCCTCTGCCGCCACGACCAGTCTGGGGAAAATGCACATCGAGGAACAAGGCCGCATAACCGCCGAACTGATGGCAAGGCTGATCGACGGCAGGGAACTTCCGGAAATCCGCTCCGGCTTTCTCCGTTACCTGCAGCAGATTCGGCTTACCTGATATCTTCGGTAGGTGAAATGCGGTCAGACCTCAATTGCGACGGCTAGAATTACGCCCTCTGTGCCTCTTTGACCCGCACCGAAGAAAATATGACGGCTCCTTGCAGCACAAGGTCCGGATCATCCGATATTTTGCTTGAGATTGATGTAATTGCTGCGTTCGAATCCCATGGTCTTGAAAAAGGAGAGAAGGTCGGTCGAGTCCCAGCGAACGGAGGTGTAGACGTTGGTAATCCCGTGGGCCTTGTAGAACATGAAGACCTCTTTGGTCATTCCCGCGCCAATGCCCTGGTCCATGTATTTGGGATGGACACCCATAGTTGCGATATAGGCGCAATCCTCGGCGCCAAAGCCAAACGGCAGAATGTAACTGATCATAAAGCCGACGACCCGGCCGCCCAATTCTGCGACGAAATGACCATCTTCGACGCCCTTCTTCTGCGCACGCTCGAGAACGATCCTTTTGAAATCCGCATCGACGCTTTTATTGGTAATAAGGCTGTATATCTCGCAGATGTCATCGACATCCTCTGACCGCCACCTTCTGATGGAGATACCTGATTCAACGTGACCCATTCCGCCCCCTGCCTTTTTCAGTCAATTCTGATGATTTTAACCCGGTGCCCTACCCAGTCCGGCGGCAGATAGATCCTGCCGCTGTTGCCGCTGGAACGAACCTTCTTTTCAAGCATCTCTTCGCCATAGACTTCAAACTTGACTTTCTGATGCACAACGTTCGTTTCATCGGCGGAATCGCTTGCCACATCTTCTTTCTGTTTCTCTTTCACCTTTTCCATCCACTGCTGTCTCTAGATTGAGGAAAACCAAGTAAGTAAAGTTCGATAATTTCTTTATAGTGATGATTTCACGTAAAATCTATAAACCGAGAGATCCGCAACACCAGCGTACTGTAACGCTCTTACAAAATCAATCGGTAAGGCGCTCATCATCGAATCAGCGAAGTGACATGCGGGACAGGGCCTGCGTCGATTTTTTCTATATCCGCCGTCTTGACCGGCCGCACCGCATAGCCCTCCCGATCAAGGAAGTCGATGGTGCGCTTGCAGGCGGAACTGACCAGGAGCGCCTCATTCAGCACACAGACTCCTCGCTTTCCTTCACCACGATTCTGCGGAAGTTACGGAAAATACTATATCTCGCCATGCGGGGGTTCTCGAGGACGGTCTCTTCGCCAGCAGTGAACACTCGGTCTTGAAATACAGCACGCCCCTTCGGGGTGTGCACGATCCGACACCGGTAGCCGAGGCTTTCGAGGCAACGGATAAGGGCTTCGGCGTTTATCGGCGCCGGGAGTTGCGGGGCCGGCGTTCGGCACTATGGTCTCCCTATGGTTCAAACTCCGTCTGCCAAGGGAGGAGGTCATGCCCGAGTTGCCCGATCTGGAGGCCTATCGAAGAAATCTCGAGGCCCACATCCTGCAGAAGCAGGTCGTGGCCGCTATCATCCACAAGCCCGGCAGGGTCGGCGCCGCCCAAGGGGAAATCGATGACCTCATATCCGCCCGAATCGTTGCCCTGAAGAGAAACGGCAAGGAGATGTGGCTCGAATTCGACAATGGCAGGGTCCTCTCCATCCATCTCATGCTTCACGGCAAGATAGAGATCGTTGCCGCGGGTGAAGAGATGCGTTTCAAAATCTTTTCCCTGGAATTCGCCGACTCCGCCCTCGTCGTGTCCGACCATCGCGGCTGGGCCAGGATCACGCTCGACCCGAAGATTCCCGCCGCACCCGACGCCCTCGCTCCCGCATTTTCCTTCGAGTATTTCCGGAAAAGGCTGAGGGAGGCAAGGTTGAAGAGCATCAAGTCCTTCCTGACCGATCAGGATATCGTCAGAGGCATAGGCAACGCCTACTCCGATGAGATTCTGTGGGAGGCAAAGATCGCCCCGGAGTCGACCGCCAGCCATCTGCCGGAAGAAGTTGTCCAACAGTTGTATGAGACGATCCGGAAAGTCCTGCTCCGATCCGTCGATGAGATCCTCGCCATCGACCCGGAGGTGATCAACGGCGAGATCCGGGACTTCATGAGGGTGCACCACAAGGACAAAAAGACCTCTCCCGGCGGCTTTCCGATCAAGACCAAGAAAATCGCCACGAGAAAGAGCTATTTCACCGAGGAGCAGGTCCTTTATCGCTGAGCCGGGTTGCACCCCTTAAGTTAGTGCCATTGGAGTGCACAGCATCCTTTGCTCCTTGTCGATGACGTTCTCCAGAATCCAGCGCTGCCGGATGAATAAATGAATGGCAAAACAGGGACATTTGCCGTACTTTCGCAGCAGGCGCATTGCCTTGTTGCGCAAGGTCAATACGGGAAGTGGTCATGATTCTCTCATAACTATGGACAGGTATAGGAATTTCGAGGAACTGGCGAGAAACGAACGGGAAGGCAGCGATTTCGTCATCCTTCTGCGAGAGGCGGATTCGGCCGTTGCCGTCATGGCGCCCCACGGCGGCGGCATAGAGCCGGGCACGATGGACATCGCGGATGCCCTGGCGGGTTCCGATTTCTCCTTCTATGCCTTCAGCAGCATCAAAACGGTCGGGAACCGGCATCTGCACCTGACCAGCAACCGTTTCGACGAACCCGTCGGTCTGAGGGTCGCCAGCAGGGCCGCCGTCGTGGTGGCCGTCCACGGGAACCGCGAGGAAGATGAGGCGGTCTTTATCGGCGGTCTGCACGAGCCGCTCAAGGAGCGAATATGCCAGGCCTTGAACGCGGCCGGTTTCCCCGCCGAGATCAGCCGTATCCCGGGAATTCGCGGGATCAGCCCGGAGAATATCTGCAACCGCGGAACGGCCGGGGCCGGCGTGCAACTGGAAGTTTCCCTGGGCCTCAGGAAAAAAATGTTTGAGAATCTGAATAGCCGGTCGATACGGAAGAGAACCGGTGTCTTTTATGCGTTTGTGGATACCATAAAAAGGACCTTGCTCACCGCGGCAATCCGACCGCAGACGATTACCTGCCCGAAAGGGCGCAGAAGGAGAAGTTGATGAACCACGTTGTCCTCGCCGCAGTCGCCTTTTTCATCCTCGCCCTGGTGCCGCAGGCCTATGGCGAAGATTCCGAAATAGCGGAACTTTTCAAGGAAAAGCATCTCAACGGCACGCTCGTCATCTCCTCCCTGGACGGCAAGCGGGTCTATACCCACAACGACGAGCGGGCCCGGCTGCGGTTCGTGCCGGCCTCGACCTTCAATTTGCCGAATACCCTGATCACCCTCGAGGAAGCGGCCATTGATGATGAAAAGGTGATCGTCATCTGGGACGGGACCGACAAGGGCCAGCCGGTGTGCAACAGCGACCTCTCCCTGGAGGCGGCCTTTTCCTTGTCGTGCGCCTGGGTCTACCAGGAGATGGCCAGGCGGGTGGGGAAGGACAGGTACGTAGCGTATATGGAGAAGATGCGCTACGGCAACGGCAGGATCGGCCCGGAAGTAACCGACTTCTGGCTGGAGGGGGATCTGCGGATCAGCGCCATGGGCCAGGTTGAATTCCTGAAAAAGGTCTATACCAGGACCTATCCCTTCCGCTCCTCCTCCTACGACCTGTTGAGAAAAATAATGGTCGTCGAGGAAACTCCGGACTATGTGTTGCGGGCCAAGACCGGCTGGGCCGAAAACGTCTCGCCCCAGGTCGCTTGGTACGTGGGGTATGTGGAGGCGGGCGGCCAGGTCTGGTTCTTTGCCGCCAACATGGAGATCGAAAGGCCCGAGGACAGCGGCCTCCGCCAGGAGATTACCATGAAGGCCCTGCACCTGAAGGGGATAATATAGTACCTTAGAAATTCGTTCTTGCTTTTTAAGAATGAAGGTACTTAATCCACTCTGCAGTGGGAGGGGATAAGGGCCCTTCGGTTGCGAGCGTCAGCCCGCAGTGGTAGGGGCGAAAAATCTTTCGTCATTCCAGGGGGCGGATGGGGCAAAAGATTTTTCGCCCTACAGTCACCGTTCGACACCTTCCACTTCAAGGATAATGCTGTTGTTGCTAGACTGGCAGTTGGCAGACCCGCGGAGACAGCTTCCTTGTACACTTTTTTACAATTCGATACAAAACGCCGACAGGATGGCCGGGCGTTCCGGTTATACTGCCATCCTTCGCGGTTCGTAGGAGAATGACGGGCTGCGCATTTCGTCGAGACCGGCCGAGCCGATCCTGGCTCGAATCCATCCACAAGCCCGAAAACTTACTTCATCAGCCAATAAGTTGAAATTGCTTTCACCGGCACGCCTTCTCCGGAAAAAATGACTGCGGTCGAGATTTCTCCTTGACGGATTCTGCCGCCCGGTTATATTTCCGACTGCAGTCAACTTTATCCCGAGAGGAATACATGGCAGGCATCAGAGAAACAAAGAAGAAAGAAACCCGCCAGGCCATCATGCAGGCGGCGGTCACCCTGTTCAGCGAGAAAGGCTTCGAGAAGACCAGCATCGAAGAACTGGCGAAGGCGGCAGGAATCGGCAAGGGCACGATCTACGGCTATTTCCAGACGAAAACCGACATCCTCCACGCTTTTTGCGAGGATGAGCTGGAGAGTCTGCACGAGGAATTGACCACCAATGCCGATAATGAGATTCCCATCCTTCAGCAGATGGTCAGCATCTATATGAGCGAATTCCGGCATCTCACCGAAAATCGCGAGTTCGCGAGGATCTACATGCAGCAGACCGCTTTCCCCCGGGACGTCGATCTGGAAAAGCAACTGGCCAACGAAAACATCTATTTCGAGCTGCTTTTCCCTCTGCTGGAGAAGGCCCAGGAGCGGGGCGAGCTGCGCCGGGATATCGATTTGCTTTATATTACGGGACATTTCTACGGGCTCTACCTGCTGCTGGTTTCCGCCTGGTTCAGCGGCCGGGTCAAGACCGAGGAGACCGAAGCCGCCCTGGAGACCCTGTTTCGCCAGGCATTGGAAGGATTGCAGCCGCGGTCCGAACACACTTCAACCCAAGGTGCCCAACATGAATAACCAGAACTCCGGCCCGCGGAGCGCGAGGGCCAAGATCGTCTTCTTCGTCTGGAACAATATGCCGCGCTTTCTGCTGCTCGCCCTGATCGCCCTGGTCTTCATCCTGGCCGGGACGATCAAGAAGGAGAGCGCCCTGATCGCGGCGGACAAGGAAAGCGGCCTGAAGCCGGAACGGCCGCCGATCAACGCCGTGACGCTGAACCTTGCCCCGGCCGCCATCCATGACCGGATCAACCTGCCCGGCAGCATCGAGGCCTGGACCACGCTCTCCCTGCTCTCGAAACAGAACGGGACCGTGGAAAAGCTGCTGGTCCGGGAAGGGGAGAAGGTGCAGAAGGGCGACGTGCTGGCCCGGATCGAGTCCGAGGATTACCGGATTGCGCTGGAGCGGGCGAAGGCCGCCTTCAATCTGGCCAAATCCGAATATGAGCGGGACCGCGCCATCTACAGCAAGGGGGTGATAGCCACCGCCGAGCTCGACGCCAAGAAGACCCAGATGGATACGGCCAGGGCGGATCTCGAGAACGCCGAGCTCCAGTACTCCCGCTGCACCGTCATCGCGCCGATGAGCGGGGTAGTGCGCAGGCTGGACGCCAAGGTCGGCCTGCAGCTGGCGGTGGGCGATCCGATCGCCGAGATACTCGAGATAGACCGGGTGAAGGCGGTGGTCGGCATCCCGGAGTCGGATGTCACGGCGGTGCGGGCCCTGTCGACGGTGGACGTCACCATCCAGGCCTTGGGCGATAAGGTCGTTACCGGCAAGGTCCATTTCCTCTCCTCCTCGCCGGAGACGGTGGCCCGCCTCTTCCGGCTGGAGCTGGCCCTCGACAATGAAGGCGGGGAACTCCTGCCGGGCATGTTCGTCCGGGCCGACGTGGTCAAGAGGACGGTGCCGGAGGCCATCGTCGTCCCCTTCTACAGCGTGATCTCCCGCAACAATGACCAGTATGTCTACGTGGAGAACGACGGCGTGGTGGAAAAAAGGAGCGTCAGGCTCGGCATCATGGAGAAATGGCTGGTGGAGGTGACCGAGGGACTCGCCGCCGGCGACCGGCTGCTGGTCGAGGGTCACCGCGATGTCGAGGATAAACAGAAGGTGAAGGTGGTGAAGGCCGCCGCCGACATGAAGGAACTGACCTTATGATCATCTCCGATACCGCAGTCAGAAACAGCACGACCGTCTTCGTGCTGGCGGTCCTGCTCATCATCTTCGGGGTGTACAGCTACAAGGCGCTGCCGCGCGAGAGCGAGCCGGATATCACCATCCCCAACATCTTCGTCTCCACCGAATACAAGGGGGTGTCGCCGACGGACATCGAGACGGCGATCACCATCGAGATCGAGAAGAAGCTGAAGGGCCTCGAGGGCCTGAAGAAGATCTCCTCGGTCAGTTCGGAGGGCCAGTCGATGATCAACGTCGAGTTCGTCACCGGCACCGATATCGACAAGGCCTTGCGGGACGTCAAGGACAAGGTCGACGAGGCGAAGAACGATCTGCCCCGAGACCTGGAGGACGACCCGGCGGTCTTCGAGGTCAACCTGTCCCAGATGCCGATCATCGTCCTGTCGCTCTCCGGCACCTGCGGCCTGTCCTGTCTGAAGGAGATCGCCGACGATCTCAAGGACGAGATCGAGGCGATTACCGGGGTTATGGAGGTGGAGGTGAACGGGGGGCTCGAACGGGAGATCCGGGTCGAGGTGGTCCCCGAGAAGCTTGCCTACTACAAGCTCACTATCAACAACCTGCAGTCCGCCGTGCAGAAGGAGAACCAGAACACCTCGGGCGGGGCCATCCGCCTCGACCAGGGCCGTTTCCAACTGCGGGTGCCCGGCGAGTTCAAGACGCCGGAGGAGATCTACGGCCTGGTCATCGGTACCCACAAGGGCGAGCCGGTCTACCTCAAGGATGTCGCCAGGGTGGTCGACGGCTTCAAGGAGGAGACCAGCATCTCCCGGCTGAACGGCAGGGATGCGGTGAACCTCGCGGTCAAGAAGCGGACCGGCGAGAACATCATCGCCATCAGCAAGGAGGTGGACAGGATTCTCGAGGCGGAGCGGCAGAGCTGGCCGATGGGCACGGAGATCACCAAGGTGCTCGACAAGTCCCGCGACATCGAGGTGATGATCGCCGACCTCGAGAACAACATCCTCTCCGGCCTGGTGCTGGTGCTCCTCGTCATCTTCCTGTCGATGGGCATCCGTAACGCCATCCTCGTCAGCCTGGCCATCCCCTTTTCCATGCTGATCTCCTTCATGGTCCTCTATGCCATGGGGCTCACCCTCAACATGGTGGTGCTGTTCAGCCTGACGCTGGCGCTTGGCATGCTGGTCGACAACGCCATCGTCATCATCGAAAACATCTACCGTTTCATGCAGCAGGGGGCGAGCCGGGTGGATGCGGCCATGCGGGCGACCTCGGAGGTGGCCTGGCCGGTGATCGGCTCGACGGTCACGACGCTCGCCGCCTTCTTCCCCATGCTCTTCTGGCCGGGGATCATGGGCGAGTTCATGCGGTTTCTGCCGCTCACCCTGATCGTCACCCTGGCCTCGAGCCTCTTCGTCGCCCTGGTCATCAACCCGGCCCTGGCCTCGATTTTCATGAAGATCAAGGGGCCGCTCGTGAACTCCGGGAAGACCATGGAGGAGATCTCCGCCGCCATCGCCAAGCCCGTGCCGATCAAGGGCTTCCTGCTGAAGCTGTACAGCCGGACTTTGGCCGGGGCCTTGCAGAAGCCCTTCACCGTGCTGGCCTTGAGCTTCACCGGCCTGGTCCTGCTGTTCCAGTGCTGGCTGCTGGTGATCGGCCTGGTGAAGCCGGTGGAATTCTTTCCGGAGATCGATCCGAAGGGCTTCTACGTCAACATCGAGACCCCGGAAGGCGCCGATCTCGACTATATCAACCGGATCATTCAGCGGGTGGAGTTGGCGATCTCCGGAACCACGGCCGGGACTCCCCTCGAGGCGCTGGCGCCAAAGGAGCACACCAGGCCGGACGGGGAGGTTTACCTGGGGCCGAGCGACCTGGAGAATGTCAAGGACGTCTACATCCAGGGCGTGGTCAGCGCCGGGCCCGGCTCGGTCTTCAGCAGCAATTCGCCGAACCACGTCGGGGTGCGCTTCCTCGAGCTGGAGGACCGGAGCGAATCGTCGCACCTCACGGTCAACACCATCCGCGAGCGGGTGAAGGACATCCCCGGCGGCAAGATCACCATCGCCAAGGAGGAGGAAGGCCCGCCCACCGGGGCGCCCATCAACCTGGAGATCTCCGGCCCGGATTTCGCGATCCTCGGCAGGATCGCCGCCCAGGCGCGGGCGGTGCTCGAGCAGATTCCCTTCGTCGAGGACGTTCGCGACAACTTCGTGCAGGGCATCCCTTCCGTGCAGGTGGATGTCGACCGGCAGAAGGCGGCCCTCTTCGGGCTGACCACCGACATGATCGGCTTCGCCCTGAAGAGCGCCTACAACGGTCTGAATGTCTCGTCCTTCCGCCAGGGTGACGATGATTTCGACATTACGCTGCAGCTCAAGGAGTCGGACCGCAGGATGGTCGATGTCCTGCACGAGCTGCTCCTGCCGACGCCCTCCGGCGAGACGGTGCCGCTGTCGACCGTGGCCTCGGTAAGTTTTACCGGCTCCATCGGCGATATCAACCGGATCAACAACAAGAGGGTGGTCACGGTCAAGGCCAACGTCGAGGAGACCAAGACCACCGGACCGGTGGTGCGGCAGGAGGCCGCGAAATATCTGGAGACGGTCGTTCTGCCGGCCGGCTATGCCATCAAGTTCACCGGGGAGCAGGACGAACAGAAGGAATCCGAGGATTTCCTCTCCAAGGCCTTCCTGGTCGCGCTTCTGCTCATCTTCCTGACCCTGGTGGCGATGTTCAACTCGGTGAGCAAGCCCTTCATCATCATGACCTCGGTCATCCTGTCGCTGGGCGGGGCCTTCCTCGGCATGGCCGTCTTCAAGTCGCCCTTCGGCATCATCATGACCGGGGTCGGGGTGATATCCCTGGCCGGGGTGGTGGTGAACAACGCCATCGTGCTGATCGACTACACCAACAAGCTGCGGGAGCGGGGGCATGGGCTGAAGGAGGCGGTGATCTCGGCGGGGGCGACCCGGCTGCGGCCGGTGCTGCTCACCGCGGTCACCACAATTCTCGGCCTGATCCCCATGGTCACCGGGGTCTCCTTCGACTTCCACACCTGGTCCATCGCCTGGGTCAGCGAATCCTCCATGTGGTGGAAATCCATGGCCAACGTGGTGATCTTCGGGCTGATGGTCGCGACCTTCCTGACCCTGATCGTGGTACCGACGCTCTATTACCTGGTGGCGAGAATGACGGAGGGCCGGCAGTATGTCGTCCAGCGGGTCAAGGATCTTTACTGGCGGCCTTACGCCCTGCTGGCCGGGGAACAGCGGCCCGGGCGGCCGGAGGAACACTCATGAGGAAAATCGTTTTTATCATCGGCCTGCTGGTCACCTTTTTTTCCCCTGCCGAGTGCATGGCCGAGGCTGCCGCGGAGGGTGTCAGGCTCGGCCTGGACGAAGCGGTGCGGGAGGCCCTGGCCAACAATCTCGGGCTGCAGCTGCGCAAGGACGATGTGGAGTCGGCGGCAGGGGCCAGGCAGGCGGCCGAAGGGGAATTCGACATCATCGCCAGGGCCGAAGGCGGCGCCCGGCAGAAGGAATATGCCCCCCTTATTCCGGAAAGCGTGGAAAAGGACACGCTCGCCGACTGGTCGGCGGGCGTCCAGAAAAAGTTCGGTACAGGCACCGAGGTGAGCGTCAACTGGAGCAACACCCGCTACAGCTCCAGGCCGGCCAGCCCCTTCCTCGACCCGGCCTACAGCTCGGGGCTGTCCATCGGCGTGCGGCAGCCGCTGCTCCAGGGTTTCGGGTCCGATCGCCAGACCGCGGGCATCCGGGCCTCGGAGAAGAATATTGCGGCGGCCTCGCAGCTGGTGGGGTCGGAGGCCGCCAACCTGGCCGCGGGCGTCAAGGCGGCCTACTGGAACCTGGTCTTCGCCTGGCAGGATAAAACAGTCAGGGAGCTGTCGCTCGCGCTCGCCCGGAAGCTCCTCGAGGAGACGGAGGAGAGGATCCGCGCCGGCAGGCTGGCTGAGGTCGAAATCTATCAGCCGCGGTCGGAGATCGCCCGGCGGGAGGAGAATCTCATCCTTGCCGACCGGACCATCGGCCTCTTCGAGGACGAGCTGAAGCTGCTGCTGAACAGCAGGGACTGGCATTTGACCTATGTGCCCGCCGACCTTCCGCCGACGGCGCCCATCTTCCCGGATCCTCAGGCGGTCGAGGCGAACGCCCTGGCGAACAGGCAAGATCTCAAGGCCGCGGAACTCGCCATCGAGGCGGCCAGGATCGAGGAGGAGGTGGCCAGGGACAACATCCGCCCGGTGCTCGACCTGGTCGGCCTGGTGGGGCAGGGCGGAACCGAGGAAAGATACGGCGACAGCCTGCGGGATGCCGTGGAGGAGCCGGAAACGGAGTGGCAGGCGGGACTGGCCTTTTCCGTGCCGCTCGAGAACAACGCCGCGAAAGGGCGCTTCCGGCAGGCCGGCGCCGCCCACAGCCGGGCGAAGAACCAGGCCCAGCTCCTGCGGCTCGAGGTGCAGAAGAGTGTCCGGACCACGGTACGCGACGTGGGGCTGGCCATCAAGGCCATGGAGGCGACCAGGAAGACCTCGATCGCCACCGAGAAGCGGCTGGAGGCCGAACAGGCCAAATTCGAAGTCGGCCGGGCCACCACCTTCGATGTCCTGACCGCCCAGGATGCCTACTCCCAGGCCCTCAGCCAGGAAAAGCAGAGCCAGGTCGCCTATGCCCTGGCCCTCGCCGAGCTGGACCGGATTCAGGGGCTGGTGGGTATAAACGGGGAATAGTGTTCACGCAGCTTGCAAATCAACGGGTCGCTTTGTAATGTCGCTTCGTGCACCAGGAAAATCTGCAGGTGCACAAAGCACTCACCTCGGGCCCATTCGGCAGCGCAGGTGAAAGGGCAGAAAACAAGGAGAGAGTATGAATATCATAGCCTTCGCCCTACTCTGGACAATGGCCATGATCGCCACCGGGCAGGCGGCGGAAACTCCCGCCTTCCCCACGGCCGGCGCAGGGGTGGTGCGGTATGTCCTGCCCCTCCCGAGCCAGGACGACGAATCCCAGTTCAAGCTCCAGTTGATCGTCGGCAAGACGGTCCGGATCGACGCCCAGAACAACTACTTCTTCGGCGGCAGGATCGAGGAGGAAAAGATGCCGGGCCTGGCCGGCAACCTCTTCCGGGTAACCAGCCTCGGACCGATCACCGGCTCGCGCATGGCCGTGGACCCCGAAACCCCCTTGGTCGATCGCTTTGTCACCCTGGGCGGCGAACCCTACTTGATCCGCTACAACAGCCGCTTGCCGGTGGTGATCTATGTGCCGGAAGGCGCCGAGGTGCGCTACCGATTGTGGAGCGCCGGTCCCGAGATCCCCTTGACCGCGGAAGGCGGGGAATTGCCGGAAAAAGAAAGGGGATAGTCATGCAGCCCGTCGAACGGCTGGGAAAGCTGTGGCTGACCGAGGTGGATCTCGGCGACTTTGCCGTCCGTGGAGTGTTGATCCCGGGGGAGGAACGTGTTGTGGTCTGGGATACCCTCTCCCATCCGAATGATATGCGGGCCTTCCTGCCGATTTCAGGGCGGGAACCGGTCATTGTCTACAGCCACGCCGATTGGGATCATATCTGGGGCACGGGAGGGCTTCCTGGCGGGAAAGCCGTCATCATCGCCCACGACCTGTGCCGGGAGCGTTTCGCCGCCGAGGTCCCGGCTGTCCTGGCGGAGAAGAAGGCCGTGGATCCGGCCCGCTGGCAGGCGGTGCAGCTCTTCCCGCCCACCCTCACGTTCGCCGACCGCCACACCATCGACCTCGGCTCGGCATCGCTCCTTCTCCAGCATCTGCCGGGGCATACCGGGGACTCCATCGTCGGCTTCCTGCCGGATGAGGGCGTGCTGCTGGCCGGGGATACGGTGGAGGCCCCGCTGCCGCAGGTCCCGGAGGGCTGCGATCTCGCCCGATGGATCGAGGAGTTGCACCGCTGGCTGGAAGATCCCCGGGTGATGACGGTCATTCCTTCGCACGGCAAGATCGGAGGCGTCGAAATCCTCCACGAAAACATTGCCTACCTCGAGTGCCTCCTCGCAGGCGGGGAGCCGGCCGTGCCGGAGACGCTCGATGACTTTTACCGGGAGACCCACCGGGCAAACGTGCGGGCCTGGTGCGGCAGGTAAGCCGACCACCTTTTCCAGAGTCCATCTCCACGGGTGCTTAACGGTAACAAAATTTTAACTGGCAGGGAGATAATCATGATCATCGATGTGCTGAGCAATTCGCGCCGCTATGAAAAGATGCACTCGGGATTCGCCGAGGCCTTTGCCTTTCTCCACCGCCCGGATCTCAAGGATCTCCCCCTCGGCCGCCATGAAATCGACGGCGAACGAGTCTTCGCCATCGTGGCGAGGGACGTCGGCCGGAAAAAAGAGGAGGCTTTGCTCGAGACCCACGAGAAGTATATCGATATCCAGCTGGTCCTCGAAGGACTGGACGACATGGGCTGGCGTCCGGGATCCCTGTGCCTGGCGCCGGCGGGCGCCTACTCCCTGGAGGAGGATATTCGGTTCTTCGCCGACCCGCCCCTGGTCCGGCAGTCGGTGCCCCCCGGGATGTTTGCCGTTTTCTTTCCGGAGGATGCCCACCAGCCGCTCATCGGAGAGGGGACGATACATAAGGTGGTGGTCAAGGTGGCGGCGGAAGGGGCCGTGAAAGAACTGCCCGCCCACCCGGCTTGAGGCAGTCCGCACCTTTCGAGTTTTTGGAGAAATTGCGCCCCTTCGGGTGCACCAGGAGGTTTCCGGCGTCCTCGGAACGGCGGTCATCATCACCGCTTCCCTCCCGGGCGACGCTGGCCCTCTGGGGGCGGTTGGAGTCTTTTGTCGGGGGGCTCGATCAGTTGCGATTTCGGGCGTGGGACGTCAGATAGTCGGTGATGCGGATCCGGTACTCCACGATGTCCTTGCGCAGGGAGGAAAGGTTGGCCATCTTCTCATCGACCTTGGCGATATGGTTGTCCAGGATCTGGATGAGCTTCGGCGTGATTTTGGTGAAATCCTTCTCGTGGATGTCGAAGATGTCCGAGAGTTCCTGGATTTCCTTCAGGGAAATGCCCAGGGTTTTCAGCTTCAGGATGAACTTCAGGCGGAGAATATCGTCCTTGATATAGGTCCGGGTGCCGCCCCCCATCCTCGCCGTCTTGCCCATGAGGCCGATTTCTTCGTAATAACGGATGGTTCTGGTCGTTATCCCGAGATTTTTGGCAAGTTCGCCGATCTGTACCGGTTTCGTCTCAGTTTTGCTCATTGCGTAATCCTCTGGTGCAGGGCAGTAACCTGCGTCCCTTCCTCGTTCGTGATCGCTGCCGCCGTCAAAGAATCGGCGTCTCGGCAGGTTAAGGTTCGTTTCTCGAAAACATTAACCTTTACGTAATATGTGTCAAGCAAGGTAGCACGCCGGTCCTTGCTCTGTCAAATGAAAAAAAGAAAATCCGGGCATGATTTCTTTGCCTTTGCAAGGCGGTGGAGAAAGTCCGAGAAAATGTCTTGACCTTTACGTAAACATAATTTATAAAGGGCGAAGAATGTCCATTCTCCCCGGCAGATTTTTCGCGGTTTCGCAAGGGGATCCCCCTTGGACGAGTCGGGTAGTCGGGGATCGGTGATGTTGAACATGGGCTGCGATGGTGGCCTGGAGAAACCAAATGATTTTCGAACATACTGAAGAACAGAGCCTGTTGCGGGACATGGTCCGCCAGTTTGCCGAAAAAGAGGTCGCCCCCTCGGCGCGGGAGAGGGACGAGGAAGAGCATTTCGACCGCGTCCTGATGTTCGACCGGCTGGCCGAGCTGGGCCTGACCGGCATCGTCTTTCCGGAGGAGTATGGCGGGGCCGGCGCCGACTACATCAGCTACGCCATCGCCGTCGAGGAACTCTCCAGGGTCTGCGCCTCGACCGGGGTGACCCTGTCCGCCCACCTGTCGCTCGGCAGCAACCCCATTTATCTCTTCGGCAACGAGGAACAGAAGAGGGAATTCCTCACGCCGCTGGCCGAAGGCCGGAAGATGGGCGCCTTCGGCCTCACCGAGCCGTCCGCCGGCTCCGACGCCGGCGGCACCAGAACCACCGCGGTGAAAGACGGTGGCTTTTGGGTACTGAACGGTACGAAGATCTTCATCACCAACGCCGGCGAGGCCGAGACTTACGTGGTCTTCGCCCGGACCGACAAAGAGGCCCGAAAACATCACGGCATCAGCGCCTTCATCGTCGAGAAGGGCACCCCCGGTTTCTCCTTCGGCAAGAAGGAACAGAAGATGGGCATCCGCTCCTCGCCCACCATGGAGCTGATCATGCAGGATTGCCGGGTTCCGGCGGAGAACCTGCTCGGCCCGGAGGGCGATGGCTTCAAGGTGGCGATGAAGACGCTCGATGGCGGCCGGATCGGCATCGCCTCCCAGGCTCTGGGGATCGCGAGAGGGGCGCTCGATGCGGCGGTCGGCTATGCCCGGGAGCGCAAGCAGTTCGACACGCCCATCGGCAGATTCCAGGGGGTGCAGTTCCAGCTGGCCGACATGGCGACCCAGGTCGAGGCCGCGCGCCTCCTGGTCTACAATGCCGCCTACCGGGCAAGCAACGGCCTTGCCTACTCGCAGCAGTCGGCCATGGCCAAGCTCATGGCCAGCGAGACGGCGATGCGGGTGACCACCCAGGCCGTGCAGGTCCTCGGCGGCTACGGCTACACCCGTGAATTCCCGGTGGAGCGGATGATGCGGGACGCCAAGATCACCGAAATCTACGAGGGCACCAGCGAGGTCCAGCGCATCGTCATCGGCAGCGCGCTGACCAGGTGAGCTTGTGCCGGAAAAGGAATAGCAATAACGGAGAGAACAATGGAATTTACGCGTGAAATCTACTGGAACGTGGGCCACGGCGCGTCGACCCTGGTCCCCATGTACTTGTTCGTCATCATCGCCATCGGCCTTCTGGTGTGGGGCTTTCGGCGTCGGATGGAGGTGTACAGGCAGGGCCTGCCGCTGAACAGGACTGACCAGTGGCAGCGGCGGCTCCGCTATGCGCTGGACAAGGTCCTGCTCCAGAAAAAGGTGGTCAGGGTGACATGGCCGGGCATTTTGCACGGCCTCTTCTTCTGGGGCTTCGCGCTGCTCTTCATCGGCACGACGCTGATCGTCATCCAGGCCGACTTCACCGACCTGCTCTTCGATGTGAAGTTTTTGAAGGGCAACTTCTACAAGCTCTTTTCCATAACCCTGGACATCGCTGGCCTCGTCTGCATCCTGATGCTCGGCGGCTTCCTCATCCGCCGCTATTTCTTTCCGCCGGAAGGGCTGCCGAACAAGACCGACGATGCGATCATGCACGGCCTCCTGCTCATCATCCTCTTTACCGGCTTCATCATCGAGGGCTCCCGCATGGCGGTTACCGAACTGGGCACGCCGGTGGCGGCCTGGTCGCCGGTGGGCCTGATGTTCGCCAAGGGCCTCTCGGGCATGGGCGAGGGCGGCCTGCTCGCGCTGCACAAGGTGACGTGGTGGTTCCACCTGCTGCTCGTCATGGCTTTTTTCGTCATCATCCCCCTCACCAAGTTCCGGCACATCCTGACCTCCAGCAGCAACTACTTCTTCGACGACCTCGGGCCGAAGGGCAAGCTCGTCAACCTGGATCTCGAAAACGAGGAGGCCGAGAATTTCGGCGCCAACAAGATCGAGCACATGACCTGGAAGGACGTCTACGACGCCGACGCCTGCACCCTCTGCATGCGCTGCCAGGACCGCTGCCCCGCCTGGAACACCGCCAAGCCGCTTTCGCCGATGAAGGTGGTCAACCAGATCGGCGAGGTGGCCTTCGGCAACCGCGAAGCGAACCTCATCGACGTCGTTACCCGGGATGTCCTCTGGGCCTGCACCACCTGCCGGGCCTGCCAGGAGATCTGCCCGGCGGCGATCGAGCATGTGGGCAAGATCATCGAGATGCGGAGGTCCCTGGTCCTCATGGAGGGCGAGTTCCCGGGCGAGGAAGTGATGGCGGCCATGGAGGCCACCGAGGTCAACGGCAACCCCCTGGGCATCGGCTACGCCGAGCGGGCCGACTGGGCCGAGCCGCTGGGTGTCAAGAGCCTCGCCGAGGATGCGGACGTCGAGATCCTCTAT
>OBJA01000555.1_pt1 | contig 31402 bp, 27 predicted proteins | sample 1519751 | NCBI WGS metagenome assembly OBJA01 (sample SAMEA3881238, study PRJEB22517) | soil metagenome | biome: lake sediment; feature: soda lake sediment; material: sediment, water from around vicinity | place: India | collected 2013-12-23 | depth 3 m
AATACAAATATACGAACAAAAAATAATACCGTGCAATACATAGTAGTATATTTTTAAATAATATTTTGGTGTATTTATGCTAATCTTTAATAATCATATAATTACAGGATAAATAAAAAATGAATATGGATCGGAAGGATTCTGTGATGAGGGTCATTGATCAAAGATGCTGCTGATAAAAAAAATTAAACCGTATTGAAAATTTCTCAATACGGTTTAACGGTTATCCTGTTTTACCTGTTTCCTCATCGGTAATGCAGAACAATTTAAATCAAATCCCAAAGCTTGACAGTTGCTTTGCATGAAGATCCAGCGTCACCAGGACAGTCTGGTTTCCTGCGGAAAGCTATTTGCTGATGAGTAAATTTTCAAGTGTCCTGATGTAACCTGCAAATTCTTCTTCATTAAATCCTGTAGAGGCAACCTGTATGATACCTTCTTTATCGATGATAAAATTCCTGGGGATGTTCTGGCTGGCATATTTCGAAAAGATTTCCCGTTTCGGATCGGGAATGAATGGCAGCTGGTGGCCTGTATCCTTTATGAATTTATTCAGTTCTTCACGGCTGTGCTCGCGTCCGATAACCAGTAACACAAACCCCGGATGGTCTTTATACTTTTCAAAAACCTGCTTTTCAAGATGGGGGAGTTCCTTTCGGCAGGGGCCACACCATGTGGCAAAAAAGGTGAGCCATACCACCTTTCCCTTCATTTCTGAAAGGTTTTGCTTTTTGCCACCAAGTGTTTCAAACGAAAAACCGGGTGCTTTCTGTCCTTTTTTTACCAGGGTAAATTCATCCTGGGATTCAGCCTGAAAAGGCAATACTGCAATGAGAAGGAAAAACAGTATGATTTTGATATGCATATATTAATTGTAAGGTCACAGTGCCAGTTGATGGGCACTGTGACTGAATTTGAACTAGTACTGTTCATTAATAAAATTAGTGACGGCAGCTTTTATACGGTCATTTATTTTTGAAGTATCTGATTTTTTGAAACTATCGCCTGTTATATTTTCATAGAGTTCAATATACCTGTCTGACACAGAATTTACAAACGCTTCATTCATGTCAGGAACAGATTGGCCTTCCTTTCCCTGAAATCCGTTTTCTATGAGCCATTGCCTTACAAATTCCTTTGACAACTGCTTCTGCTGTTCACCTGCCGATAACCTTTCTTCATAACCTTTTGCATAAAAATAGCGGGAAGAGTCAGGTGTGTGAATTTCATCAATCAGGTATATTTTCCCGTCTTTTCTGCCAAATTCGTATTTTGTGTCAACAAGAATCAACCCTTTTTCAGCAGCCATTTCAGTTCCACGCTGGAAAAGTTTCCGGGTATATAACTCAAGCATTTCATATTCACTTTCACTCACAAGGCCCTGTGCAATGATTTGATCACGTGAAATATCTTCATCATGACCTTCTTCAGCCTTTGTAGTAGGAGTAATTATGGCATGGGGGAACCTCTGGTTTTCAACCATTCCTTCCGGAAGCGGCACACCGCACAGGAATCTTTTCCCTTCACGGTACTCCCTCCAGGCATGTCCGGTTAAATAGCCCCTGATAACCATTTCCACTTTATACGGTTCGCAGAAATGTCCGACAGTTACATTTGGATCGGGTGAAGCTACTTTCCAGTTGGGTACGATGTCGGCAGTTGCATCCAGATACTTTGAAGCAATCTGATTAAGTACCTGTCCCTTGTATGGTATGCCTTTTGGCAGCACAACATCGAAGGCTGAAATCCTGTCGGTAACCACCATAACCAGTAGCTCATCGTTGATGTTGTATACATCACGCACCTTGCCATGATAAACACTTTTCTGACCAGGAAAATTAAAATCGGTTCTTGTTAATGCGTTACTCATTGTTATCTATTTAAATGTTCATATTTATTCCGAAGGGGGAGTGATGTCATTATTGTTCTCTGGTTTCTGAAGGTCGGGGCCGCTTTCCCTTCCGGCTGAGCGGTTTCTGTGTCTTGTATCTTTCTTTTCCCGATACTTTTCTTCAGCCTGCGATTCATAATATTTTTCATAGGCATCGACAATCTCACGCACCAGACGGTGGCGGACGATGTCATTTTTATTGAACTGGATGATTGAAATGCCTTCAATATGTTTCAGGAGCCTCATTGCAAATATCAATCCTGAATTACTACGGTTGGGCAAATCAATCTGTGTGACATCGCCTGTGATAATGAACTTGGCGTTCAGGCCCATACGGGTAAGAAACATCTTCAGCTGATTGATGGTGGTGTTCTGGGCTTCATCAAGAATAACAAAGGCATTGCTCAGGGTGCGGCCCCGCATGAATGCCAGTGGTGCTATCTGAATGATATCGTCCTTGAGGAAATCTTCAAGTTTTCGTGCAGGAATCATATCCTGCAGGGCATCATATAAGGGTTGCAGGTAAGGATCGATTTTTTCCTTCAGGTCGCCTGGCAGAAATCCCAGGTTTTCTCCTGCCTCAACAGCCGGACGGCTGAGAATGATCTTTTTGATTTCCCTGTTTTTTAAAGCCCTTACAGCAAGAGCAATTGCAGTATAGGTTTTGCCGGTCCCTGCAGGTCCTATTGCAAAAATCAGATCATTCCTGGCACTTTCATCAACCAGCAGGCGCTGGTTGGGCGTGCGTGCACGCACCGGCTTGCCGCTGTTGCCGAAAAGAATGATATCCTTTTCTGTTACTCCATTCTCATCAAGGGTGGATATCCCGGTTGAAAGTATCTGCAGAATGATTTCCTCGGTGATGACATTGAACTGAAAATAGTGATCGAGCAGAAGGGTAAATTTCTTTTCAAAACTGTTTAATTCCTTCTCTTCTCCCTGTACATATAGTATATGGCCCCTGGCTGTGATATTTAATTTCGGGAACAATGTTTTAACGAGGTTTATCTTTACATTGTTTATCCCAAAAAACTCAAGCGGGTCGATGCCTTCAAGAAATATTTGTTTCTCCAAACTGATTATTTAAAATGTTTCATAATTCAAAATTACAAAATAAAATCATTCTAACTTTTTGGGAACAATATCCGCAATCAATAATATAAGTTTTGCAGAATCATTAATTTCGCATGAAATTTCTACAGCATGGACAAAAGAATAGAGGAATTCAAACGTCTTCTGGATATCATGGATGAACTGCGGGAGAAATGCCCGTGGGATAAAAAACAGACCCTTGAATCACTGAGAAAGCTGACAATTGAAGAAACATATGAGCTTGGTGATGCCATCCTGAGGCATGATTTGGATGAAATCAAGAAGGAATTGGGCGATCTGATGCTTCATATTGTTTTTTATGCAAAAATTGGCGATGAAAAAGGTGCTTTCAATATGGGCGATGTATTGGAAGGAATCAATACTAAACTGGTGTACCGGCATCCACATGTGTTTGGTGATGTGAATGTAAATGATTCGGCCAGGCAGGTTGAGGAAAACTGGGAGGCACTGAAGCTGAAGGAAAAAGGAGGCAACAAACGAGTGCTTGAAGGCGTGCCTGCTGCCATGCCTGCTTTGGTAAAGGCAAACAGGATTCAGGAGAAGGCCAGTGGTGTGGGCTTCGACTGGGAATATCGCGAACAGGTTTGGGATAAGGTGAAGGAGGAAGTCAGTGAACTGGCAAGTGAAATTGAAAAAGCCGACAAGGATAAAATGGAAGCTGAATTTGGTGACCTGTTTTTTGCACTGGTGAATGCCGCCCGGTTATATGATGTCGATCCTGAAGCTGCCCTTGAGCGCACAAACCTGAAGTTTATGAAACGCTTTAATTACCTCGAAAGCAAAACCATGATGATAGGAAGGAGCCTGAAGGATATGACCCTTGCCGAGATGGACAAAATATGGGATGAAGCAAAAAAAGAAGAATAAACTTATCATTTTCCATGATAAAACTGATGTTAATTCTTTGTGATCAGTACATCAGTTCCTTCAGATAACATGCAAAACAAATTATTTAGTTGAGTTGTAGTTCTGTATGATTAATTATCTTTGCAGGTCTTAAAAAAACAGTTGATAATAAGATGGTAAAAATTACACTTCCCGATAATAGTGTGAGGGAATTCCAGGAGCCTGTATCCGGACTGGAACTGGCGCAGTCAATCTCACCACAGCTGGCCAAAGATGTTTTGTCGGTATCAGTGGATGGGGAAACGTGGGATTTAACACGTAAAATTGCACAGGATGCTTCAGTTAAACTCAATAAGTGGGATGATCGTGAAGGGAAAGAAACCTTCTGGCATTCATCGGCGCACCTGATGGCTGAAGCCATCGAACATTATTATCCGGGAACCAGGTTTGGCATCGGGCCTACTGTTGATACCGGTTTCTATTACGATATTGAACTGCCCAACGGACAGCAGCTCGCTGAAAAGGATTTGCAGAAGATTGAGCAGAAAATGCTTGAACTTGCCCGGCAGAAAAATGACATCATCCGAAAGGAAATCTCAAAGGATGATGCCATGGCAATGTTTGTGCAGAAGAACGATGAGCTGAAGACGGAACTTATCAGTGAACTTGAAGATGGCACCATTACAATATATGAACAGGGAAATTTTACTGACCTGTGCCGTGGGCCGCACCTGCCCAACACCGGATATATAAAAGCAGTCAAGCTGACTTCCATTGCCGGTGCCTACTGGCGTGGCAATGAGAAGAACCAGATGCTTACCCGTGTTTATGGTGTGACCTTTCCAAAGCAGAAGTTGCTCGATGAATACCTGGTGATGCTGGAAGAGGCAAGGAAACGCGACCACCGGAAAATCGGCAGGGAAATGGAACTGTTTACCTTTTCTGAAGCGGTGGGACAGGGGCTGCCTTTATGGCTGCCTAAAGGTGCCCAGCTAAGGATGCAGCTGGAAGATTTCCTCAAAAAGGTCCAGAAAAAATATGGATACGACCAGGTAATCACCCCCCATATCGGTGATGTGAAACTCTATAAGATATCGGGACATTATGAAAAGTACGGCAAGGATTCATTTCAGCCAATCACTACCCCTGCCGAAGGGGAGGAGTACCTGCTGAAACCAATGAATTGTCCGCACCACTGTGAAATATATAAGGCAAAGCCTCATTCATACAAGGACCTTCCTATCAGAATGGCTGAGTTTGGGACTGTTTACCGTTACGAGATGAGCGGAGAACTTCACGGACTGACAAGGGTGCGTGGTTTCACCCAGGATGATGCTCATATCTTCTGTCGCCCCGACCAGCTGAAGGATGAATTCAAAAAGGTTATCGACATCATATTTATTATTTTCAAGGCACTTAACTTTGAAAACTATACTGCCCAAATCTCACTGAGGGACCCCGATAACCCGCAAAAATATATTGGTACTGCCGATAACTGGGATAAAGCTGAACAGGCAATTATTGAAGCTTGCCAGGAAAAAGGGTTGAACACAATTACCGAAAAGGGCGAAGCAGCCTTCTATGGCCCCAAACTTGACTTTATGATCAAGGATGCTTTGGGACGGAGCTGGCAGCTTGGCACAATTCAGGTCGATTATAACCTGCCCGAGAGGTTTAATCTTGAATACATCGGAGCCGATGACAACAGGCACCGGCCAGTGATGATCCACCGGGCCCCATTCGGGTCGATGGAACGTTTTGTTGCTGTACTGATTGAACATACAGCCGGAAAATTCCCGTTCTGGCTCGCTCCTGAGCAGGCTGTTGTGCTGCCTATCAGTGAAAAGTATAACGATTATGCACAAAATGTTTCAAATATTCTAAATAATTCCGATATTCGCACCGTCGTTGACGACCGTAATGAAAAGATAGGTAGAAAGATACGCGACAACGAACTGAAGAGAATCCCGTATATGCTCATTGTTGGTGAAAAGGAACAGGAAACTGAATCTGTTGCCGTTCGAAAACAGGGTGAAGGCGATATGGGGGTTAAACAAATCGGGGAGTTTGCCCGTTTTGTTGCTGAGGAAGTAAAAGTACAGTTATCGGGATTATATAACTAACTAAATAATAGGAGGACATAACAATAGCTATTAAAAAAGTACCCGGCCGCTCTCCCTTTCCAAAAAAAGATACAGGGCCGCAACACAGGATTAACAGAAATATCACCTCACCTCAGGTAAGGCTGGTGGGTGAGAATATTGAGGAACAGGGCGTATATCCGCTCAGGGAGGCATTGCGGATGGCCGACGAACTGGAATTGGACCTGGTGGAAATTTCACCCAAAGCTGATCCACCTGTCTGTAAAATTACAGACTACTCAAAATTCCTTTATCAGCAGAAAAAGAAACAAAAGGAAATGAAGGCCAAAGCCGTCAAAATCGTTGTGAAGGAAATCCGATTTGGCCCTCAGACCGATGAACACGACTTTGAATTCAAGCTCAGGCATGCTGAAAAATTCCTGAAAGATGGTGCCAAAGTAAAGGCATTCGTCTTCTTTAAAGGTCGCTCAATCCTCTTTAAAGAGCAGGGCGAAATCCTGCTGCTCAGGCTGGCTACTGAACTTGAAGATGTGGGTACTGTTGAACAGATGCCCAAACTGGAAGGTAAACGTATGATAATGATGATTTCACCTAAAAAGAAATAGTAATACAGTTCTTTGATAACATTTTAACAAAGTAGGAATATGCCAAAAATGAAAACGAATTCCGGCGCCAAAAAACGTTTCAGGCTTACCGGAACAGGCAAGATTAAAAGGAAACATGCCTACAAAAGTCATATCTTGACTAAGAAAAGCACAAAGCGTAAACGTAATCTCACATATTGGACTACAATCGATAAAACCAATGAGAGCAACGTCAAGCTTATGCTTAACATGAAGTAAAATCCTTTTAAAAGTAAAAAGAGTAATTAACCAGGTTATTGTGCTTTAAAGTATTTCAGTAGTGTTCATTATCTGCGGAATCGCCGGTAACCAAAAAATGTAAAAAGTATGCCAAGAAGTGTAAATCATGCAGCATCACGTGCCCGGAGGAAAAAAATTCTCAAGAGGACGAAAGGTTATTTCGGAGCGCGTAAAAATGTTTGGACAGTCGCCAAGAATACATGGGAAAAAGGACAACAATATGCCTACCGCGACAGAAAGGCAAAGAAAAGATCGTTCCGTGCTTTGTGGATTCAGCGTATTAACGCTGCGGCCCGTATTGAAGGGTTGTCATATTCACAGTTTATGGGGCTGTTGAAGAAAAATGCCATTGAAATCAACAGGAAAGTACTGGCCGATCTGGCCATGAATCAGCCTGAAGCGTTCAAAGCAATCATCGATAAAGTAAAATAGTGAACTGATTTTTTTTAGGTGAATCATATAGAAACCCGGGTAACTCCCGGGTTTTTTTTGCCCTTTATCACATCCAACAAACCATATGTCTGCTTCTCCTTCATCATCACTTTCCATGTTGTTGCAATTGCTTTTCTGTGGAATTTATGTTCCTCAGTTGTAACCATACTCCACAACATATTTTAATGCCCGGATTATTTTTATTTTCACCTGCAGTCTGTTAATCAGTGGATTACCCGTTAAAATACATTTCTGGTGCCATGTATCGGAATGCTTATTGCTATATCAATATGTAACTTTAATAATTGCAGGTCATGAGTATTGTAGATATCATATGGGAACACCAGTTTGTAGCTGAAGATGAACGCCATCTTGAGTCAGGTGATAATCCTGCTGAAAGAGGTGGTGATAATAAAAGTAAATCCGACAACCCGAAAGAAAAGGAAAGGGATCTTGAATCAGGTGATAATCCTGACGAAAGAAAAAAGGGAAAGTAAATTACCTCAGCTTTCCATATTGCCCTTCATCAGCATTTCAACAGCATCGTTCAATGAACCCGCACGGGTAACCTGGCCGGTGTTGACAAAATAAATGACATCGGCGTTGGCAATCGTGTTCAGCCGGTGTGCGATAACAAGCCTGGTTGTTGATGCCGGCAGTTTCTGCACAATCTCTTCAAGCAGATTCTCAGTTACAGTATCAATGTTGGCACTCGCTTCATCAAGTATCAGCAGGTCGGGTTTTCTTAATACTGCCCGCATAAATGCAATAAGCTGTTTTTGTCCAAGGCTGATGCCATCACCCGATAAATTGATTTGTGTACCTAACCCGTTTTTAAACCGCGACAGCAGCGAATCAAGTCCTGCATCATGAAAAATTCCGGCCAGCGCTTCATCACTGATATCTGAATATTCTTCATTTCCATAAAGTATGTTTTCCCTGATGGTGCCACTGAAAAGAAAGGGATCCTGCAGAATAAACCCGATTTTTTTTGAGCGTTCTTCAGGTGAATAGGAACGGATGTCTTTGCCATGCAGCAGAACCTTGCCATGCACCGGGTCGAACAGTCTGGCAGCCACCGAGGCTGTAGTGGTTTTCCCGCCTCCTGTGGGGCCTACAAATGCATAGGTTTTTCCGGCTTTTAAATCGAAACTGATGTGGTGCAGCACTTCCCTGCCATTGGGGTAGGAAAAGGTAACATCCCTGAATGACAGCAGTGCCATTGTATCTTCTCCCTTGTTCTCAGGCAGCTGTATCATATGGTTCTCCATCTCCAGAACCTTTCTTACCCTGTCCCATGCTGCCAGTGCAACCTGGAAACTTGCCCACAATGATGCCAGCTGACGCAGCGGACTGTAAAAACTGTTCACATAGGCAATGAAGCTGATAAGCAATCCCACAGTAAATTGTCCGGCTGAAATATACCAGATACCCAGTGCCAGGATAATGAGCAGCCCGATATTTGAAAGTAAAGTGTATACCGGCAGAAATAAATGGTTGGCAATGCCTGCCTTCACTGAGTTGGTGTAATTTTCCCTGTTCACTGCATCAAATCGCTTCCTGAAATAGTCGCGCCTGTTAAAGGCGACAACTACTTTAAAGTTGTTGAGGCTCTCCTGTACTTCCGAACTCAGGTTCCCCGTACTTTCGAGTGAAGCTGCATTCAGCTTTTTTACCCATGGCGACACAACTTTTGTAAACAGCAGTATCAGCAGGGCAGGGGCCAGTGCAGCAGCCCCCAGCCGGAAATGTATCGTTAAAAGAAAGATGCCGGCTCCTGTCATCATCAGTACCGAGCGGAGAAACTGCATGAGCGATGTGGAAAAAAACTGGTTGATTTTATCAGTATCGTTGTTGATGCGCGAAATGACATCCCCTGTCTTGTTCTGGTTAAAAAATGCATACGGCAGTTCCTGCAGCTTTCCGAATACTGAGTTCCGGAGGTTGTAAAGCATGCGCTGCCCTACATTTCCCATCAGTTTGGTCTGTATGTAGCCCGCTATTAATGCCACAAGGTACATCACAAGAAGTATGCTGCTGAAAAGGATAACTCCCCTGAATTGTCCTGTCTGGATGTAATTGTCTACAGTATAGCCGATGATTATTGGCCCTCCAAGGTTCAGCAGGGCGGTGATAACCATCGAAATGAAGGCCAGCCAGAGGGTCTTCTTCTCCCTGACCATATGGCCTATCAGGCTCTTCAGCGAACTGAACCCCGGCTTCTTCAGGCTTTGGTTATCTTCTGTGTTCAGATTATAATTCATAGTAGCTCGTGCTTTTCTGTGATTCATAAATCTGATTATACTCCGGACAGGACGCCCTCAGGGTTTGATGACTTCCTGCTGCTACCAGTTCACCTTCCATCAGCAGCACTATCAGGTCGAAATCCCTTACCGGGCTTATCTTCTGTGTAACTGATATAAGCGTGACTTCAGGGTAGTTTTGCCTGATATTCTGAAGTATCCTGCTTTCCGTCCGGGGATCTACCCTGGCTGTGAAATCATCGAGCAGCAGGATTTTCGGATTGACTGCCAGTGCCCTTGCCAGCATGATGCGCTGTTTTTGCCCTCCCGAAAGGCTTGTGCCCCGCTCCGAAACTATCGTATCGAGCTTTTGCGGCAGCGATTCAACGAACTCCTTTAAACCGGCTGTTTCTATGGCCTTTTCCAATGATTCGTCAGTGACCGTATCGCTGAAAGCAATATTTTCCCTAAGGCTCAGGTTGAAAAGCACACTGTCCTGGAACACAAAACCTACCTGGTTGTGGAAGTACTCCTTGTTGTACCTGTCAATTTCCTCGCCGTCAAATTCCACTGTCCCTTCGTCGGGCTTAACCAACCCGGTAAGCAGGTACAGCAACTGGCTCTTGCCTGCAGCTGTTGGCCCTATAATGGCAGTGCGGGTGCCGGGCCTGATGCTGAACGACACCGATTTAAGGGCAGGTTTCCCGTCATACCTCACAGTAATATTTCTGAACCTGACATGCCCCTGCAACGGTTTCTCAATAGTCCCTGTATCAGCTGTCTCGGGTGCTTCCATTACCTCATGGATTCTTTCGTATGATGCACTTGCCTGGGCTATCATGTTGCTCATAAAGCCAATGACAATGATTGGAAAGATAAGCAGCGAAACATAGCTGTTGAAGGCTGCAAATTCACCTATCGAAAGGCTCCCCGAAATCACAAAATGCCCGCCCAGTGCCAGAATGACAAGGGTGGCAAGATTGGCCAAAAAGGTGATAAGGGGAATGAGTGTTGCAAAAAGGGCCACAATACCTATACCCACATCCCTGGCCTCGGCACTGGCAAATAAAAACTTGCGGTACTCGTGCTGTTGTGCATTTAACACCCTGATGATGGCCGCTCCCAGAATACTTTCATTAATGACACTGTTCAGCCGGTCAACAACTGCCCTTGCTTTCTTAAACAGCGGCTTCACTTTCCGCAGTACAACCATAAATGAAAACCCGATAAGCGGTATCATGAACAGCACAGGGACTGCCAGCTTCCAGTTGATGATCAGCAAAAGAATTACTGTTCCCAGAATCATGAAGGCTGATGAAACAATCGAGGTGACTGCCTGCGATACAAACATCTTTACAGAATCCATGTCGGATGTCAAATTGGTAAGCAGCTTCGAAGGATTGGATTCCTGTATAAAAGCAAAGCTTTGCCTCGATATCTTGTCCGATAGTCTTTTCCTCAAATCAAGCCCAACGCGCTCCGAGGCATAGGTCTGAACCACCATCTGCAAAACCGAGAAAACAAAAATCGCAGTGGCTGTAACCATGAACTGCAAAAGGATGTTCTCTAATGTATAGGTGCCCTCCATGTATGTATCAATGCCCCGGGCAATAATCTTTGGTATGATAAGGTTGGCAGCATTGCCCAGAAGGGCAAAAATAATAAGCAGCCCCACCAGCAGCCTGTAGGGCTTCAGCAGCCCGAAAAGCCGGGAGTTGATATTCATGTTCCCTTTATGATCCTTTTTGTCGCCTGCCATTTTCCGATGGGTGATTCCAGCCTGCAAAGTAAGTTAAAACAATTGTGCATTGCGCTGAAAATTTTATAAATGGCTGTTTGGAGATGTTTATTTAATGATATAAATCATGTAAATCATACATCGAAAACTGCTGGTTCTTTAAACAAAAGCTTCTTACTTCAGGTGTACTGTTCAGCCAGTATTTTTATTCAGTTTTGATGTGGCCTCATACACCCTTGAGCAGACCTCCATCCACAACCAGGCTTGCCCCCGTTATATAGGAAGCTGCCGCTGATAACAGGAAAGCCCCTGCCTTTCCAAAATCGTCTGTTGTTCCATACCTTCCCAGTGGAATCATTGATTCATGCTGCTGTTTAACCTGTTCGGCCGTGATGCCCTGTTTCTCCGATATATTTTGATCAAGTGCCTTTACCCGGTCAGTATCAATGCGCCCCGGAATAAGGTTGTTAACCCTGATGTTTTCTCCCGATAGTTCATTTGCCAGGCTTTTCACAAGGCTCACAACCCCTGAGCGGAACACATTCGACAGCAGCAGTCCATTGATGGGTTCCTTTACAGAAAGCGATGTAATTGTGAGGATGGAACCACCGCCTGTTGAACGCATATAGGGCAATACACCCCGTATCATCCTCACCGCACTCATCAGGGTCAGGTTAAAGGCTGCCTGCCAGTCATCATCAATGAAGTCGCCAAAATTGCCCGGGGGCGGACCGCCTGCGTTGACTACCAGGCCATCGATGCGTTCTAAGGCTGAAGCGACTTCGCCGATCCAGTCCTGAATGGATTTAGCATCCGAAGCATCAAATACTGATGCCAGTACAGTTGCCCCGGTCTCTTCCCTCAGCTTTTCTGCCGCAGCATCAACCTGCTCCCGGTTGCGGCTGGCTATACATACTGTTGCGCCGTTTAAGGCCAGTTCCCTTGCAATGCCATAGCCCAGTCCCTTGCTGGAGGCAGCAACCATAAACACTTTTCCTTTGATGTTCAGATCCATTTGAAGTAAAGAGTTAAATTCAGAAATAGAAATAACAATTTTCAGCCGGATAAAGGTTTAAACTTTGCAGCAACTGATGGTTCTTTTTAAGGTTTAAAAGAAGTACAAGTACTGTAGGGTTACAGTGAAAGTCATGTATGGTGTTCTGTATCTGTCAGTCTCGTTTCTCAGATTTCTCAAGGGCATACGCCGCAAACGATGCCAGCCAGTGTGCCCCGGCGTACTCGCCCGAATCCATTTTGTCGTAGCTGTAGTTGAAGTGAGCCACACCCAAATCCACCATTTTCTGGTTCTTCAGGGTATATCCAAGTTCAAACAGGCACCAGGCACGGCTGAAGTTCAGTCCGTCGAGGTGCGCCAGTTTGCCGTCGCTGCGGTCGGTTACCTCTGCCGGTTGGAGGAACTTTGCCGGATTTTTTTCAATGCCCGGCAGGAACTTCCTGAACCAGTTCCTGAATGCTTTTTCGGGCAATACCTTCTGCATCAGTGCTGCTTCCTGCAGGCAGGGCGAGAGAAAATCAAATCCCCCGGGTTCCCAGGTGAGCGGGCATCCGGTGTCATTTATGAAATACTGCACTGCTTTTTCTTCAATTTTCCGTGCAAGCGCAGGGTGATGCTTTTCAGCATAATCGTATGCAAACGACATCCCAAAAGCAATGTTCGTATGCTCGCCCACCCGTATCGGATAATTGAGCTTGTCGAGAAAAGCAATAAACTTATCTGCCACCAGGGTCACCAGTGGCTGCAGGTTTTCATGCAGCACAATTGCTTCGGGTGAATTCCAGTCCAGCAGGGCTTCATCGAGCTTCAGCACCCATGCCCATCCGTAGGGGCGTTCATAATCCTTGTTATGCTCATCATCGAAGTAAGCCACTTCAGTCATGATGTTTTCCCTTGTAATGTTTGCATTCAGCTTTTGGAGAATATCTTCCCGTTGTGGAAATTCAGGGAACCTGTGCAGAATGGTTACAAGTGTCCAGTGCCCGTGAACCGACGAATGCCAGTCGAAACAGCCATAAAATGCCGGGTGAAGTTCACGCGGCGGGGCCAGGTAACTGTCATCTCCCAGTACCTGCCCCAGCTTGTTGGGGTATTCCTGGTCGATACATTCATAGGCAAAATGATAAAGATAGGCCGCTTTTCGCTCATCAAAAACAAGGTTTTTGCCCTGTGCCCCTGGTTGTGCAAAAATTGAATGTGTCATCAGCAGGAATATAAATGTTGCCAGTTGCTTCATAAAAATCTTTTCTTCCGAAATTACAAATATTCTTTTATCGCTGTGAAACCTGACTGTTTTTATACTTTCCTGAGTTTCCATTTGCCTTTCCTGAACAGCAGCCAGGCAATAATTGCCAGCAGGCTCTCGGCTACAACAATGGCAATACAGGCACCCGTCAGGCCCATGTCCCATGTAATGGCAAGCAGGTAAGCCAGCGGGATTTCAATCAGCCAGAAACAGAACAGGTTGATTTTTGTCGGGGTAAACGTGTCACCGCTTCCGTTGAATCCCTGTATCAGCACCATGCCCAGTGCATAAAACACAAACCCCAGGCTAATGATTCGCAGGGCCAGCGAACCAAGATGAACAACATTCGGATCTGAAATAAACAGCTGCATGAAAAACTGCGGAAACAGTGCCAGCACCACACCGATGGAACCCATGAAGATCATGTTGGTATATCCGGTAATCCATACCGACTTTTCTGCCCTTTCCGGATGCTTTGCCCCAAGGTTCTGCCCTACAAGGGTGGCAGCTGCATTGCTGAGCCCCCACGCAGGCAACAGCGAAAACAGGATGATCCTGATGGCGATGGTATACCCTGCCAACGCTTCAGGACCACTTATGGCAATTATCCGTACAAGGAATATCCAGCTCGATGTGGCCACAAGGTTCTGCAGGATGCCACCTCCCGAAATCTGTAAAAGCTCAATCATCACCTTTACCTTCACCTTCAGGCTTTGCCAGTATAGCCTGATCCTGTAATTGCCGCTGAACAACAGGTAAAACTGGTACATCACCGCAAGTCCCCGTCCAATGGTAGTTGCTATGGCTGCACCCATCAGCCCGAGTTCAGGGAAAGGGCCAATGCCAAATATCAGCAGTGGGTCGAGAATAATGTTTATAAGGTTGCCAAAAACAATGACCCGCATCGATATGGCTGCATCACCCGAACTGCGGAAAACGGCATTGATAATAAACAGCAGCATGACCACGGCATTTCCGCCAAACATGATGGCCGGGTACCAGTAACCCTGCTCAATCATGGATTCTGTAGCACCCATAACGGCCAAAAACTGCCGTGCAAAAAGAAAGCCTGGAATGGCAATCAGCAGCGATACTAGCACCCCTGCAAGAATCGCCTGGAATGCCACTACACCTGCCTCTTTCCTGTTCTTTTCACCAATCCTCCGTGCCACAAGTGCAGTGGTGGCCATGCTCAGTCCCGAACCAATGGCATAAACAATTGTCATTACCGATTCGGTGATGCCTACCGTTGCCACTGCATCGGCTCCAAGCCGTGAAACAAAAAAAATGTCGACAACGGCAAAAACCGACTCCATCACCATTTCCAGTACCATGGGAACAGCCAGGATGAAAATGGCATGGCGAAGGCTGGTCTCCGTAAAATCACGCTCAGTGCCCGAAATGGCTTCCTTGATATCCTTCCATAAAGGCTTAGCCCAGGTGGAGAAATCGCCCGACATGTATGCTATTTTAGTCTTTAAATCCGGCATGGTATCTGCAAGTTTCACAATTTTGGTTTGGCACAGTTTATATGCGCCGCTATACTTCTCCGGACAGGAGGTTTGTGACAGACCACCGGAAAAAGTTTTCCAAAGGTAAGAAATTCACCTCAGCCGCTGATTCCCTTTTTGTCTTTAAATTTAACGTGCACTGAACACCTGGCTTTATTTGATGTTACTATTGCTGAATCAAAAACTGGTATGGAATGAGACAAGTTTTATTGCTTGTATTTACAGCAATGATTATGGCTTCATGTAGCCGTCCTGAAAAATTTCCCCCTTTTGTTACTGAAAAGATCATGTTCAATGATATTGAACACGATTCAGTAAGGCACCTGGTTGCGACGGGGACTGCAGAGGGCTTAACTGAAATCAGCCGGGAACGGCTCGATTCACTGCAACAGCTCCGGATGGCTTATGCTGAAAAGCACGAAAGCTTCGATTTATCAAAATATATGCGTTTGTGGAGACTGCAGAGGTATGAAATCGATTCTGACATACTGCGGCACGACGAGGCTGCCCGGTGGTTCATGCTGACAGGCTTCCTGTTTCAGCTGACTGCAGGTACTGATGCAGCTGATGAAATGGAAAGGGTTGCATACACTTCCCTCATCCCTGATGCAGAGAATCCCGATACGATTGTTGCTCCCTATATCTTTACCCGGAAGGGCGACCATGTGCATGTTAACCTGTTTCAACCGGCTTCAGTCAGCTACCAGCATTCCCTCACGGGAGCAGTGAAAATCACCCAAAATACTGATGGTATTGATAATGGAAAAATATCCCTCCATTTCAACATGGAAACCAAGCGGTATATCGAACTCTATATCAGGATTCCACAGTGGATGCATGATGCTTCGGTTACAGTAAAGGGGGTCAGGTATCTGTCACAGGCAGGAAGCTATTGCCGCATTGCCAAGCAATGGAAAGAAGGCGATGTGGTTGAAATTGAGTTCCCGCAGGAGAATCTTCCTGTTTATCTGGCGGGTCACTAACAGGTCAGGCTTCCTGTTGTTGCCAGCCATCGGTGTTGCCCCGGCTCTCTGTTCAATTCATACCTCCGATATACCAACCCCATACCAACGCCGTATTAAATTCAATTATTTTCGATGTTGGTATAGCGATGGTATGGTTCATTCAAGGCTTATGCATGATGTAATGCCTGCCACTTTACTGCTTTTTTTCATCATGATCACGTTCCGTTATACCCTGTGCGCGCAGTTTATTGATTTTTTTAACCGGGAATAGCCCCCCTGAATTGTGCCTTCTGCTCCCTTCTCCCTGCTTCTGAATTTTTTTTGTTGCACTACTTTTATATTTTTATCAAAATTTTGGAGAGAAACCGGTGGCATCCGGAAAGCAAAAATTAACTTGAAAAAAATATGAAAAAACCAATCCTGTTATTACTGGTTGTTATCATGACAGCCTGTTCTTCAGAAAATCAAAAAACCATTGAAATGCCTTACAAAAAATCTGATTTCGAAGGAGTCATCGACGGGAAAGTAACCCGCCTTTTCACCATGGAAAATGCAAATGGTGTTGTAGTTACCCTTACAAATTACGGGGCAAAAATCGTATCAGTTTATGCACCTGATCGTGACGGGAGCCTGGCCGATGTGGTCCTTGGCTTCAATTCACTCGATGAATACCAGCAGTATGGTGCAAGTCACGGGGCAGTGGTGGGACCCTTTGCCAACCGTATTGCCAATGCCAGCTTTACAATCGATGGGGAAACGTATAATTTCCCTGTGAATAACGGACAGGCGACACTGCATTCGGGCCCCGACAGCTGGTACCGGAAGGTGTGGGATTTTGAAAAGAATGGGAATGTAACTGAATTTTCAATTGAGAGTCCTGATGGTGAATTTGGCTTCCCGGGAAATAAAAAGGCAAAGGTAACATACACCCTTACCGACGACAATGAGCTGAAAATCGACTATGAGGTGACAACCGACAAGCCGACACATATCAATCTCACCAATCACAGCTACTTTAACCTGAGGGGCGAAGGAAACGGTGACATCCTGGGCCATGTTCTCGTTATTAATGCAACAAAGTCAACACCGGTCCATGATGCAGGAATGATCCCCACAGGTGAGATTGCAGATATTACAGGCACTGAACTTGATTTCACAACTCCTCATGCTATAGGCGAACGAATCAATGCCGATCATCCGATGCTGCAGTATGCAAAAGGATATGATTTTAATTATGTGATCGATAAGCAGCCTGGCGAACTGGCATTTGCGGCAAGTGCATTGGACCCCGAAAGCGGCAGGTTTATGGAAGTTTTTACAACCGAGCCGGGAATCCAGCTTTATACAGGCAACCACCTCGGCGGAAGGGAAATTGGCAACAGCGGGCAACCATATACACCCTATACGGGTTTCTGTCTTGAAACACAGCATTTCCCCGACAGTCCAAACCAGCCTCATTTCCCTTCTACATTATTGAAACCTGGGGAGGTTTTCCGTTCTACAACGATTTATAAATTTTCAGTAAAAAAATAAACCCTGCTCCTGTTCGTTGAGCACTCTGAGAAGAACCATATGAATTGGATGGTTCAGCAAGCACAGAAAATACCTGCACCGGGTATTTTCTGTGTGATTAAATGTTACCTTTGAAACTTTGTGGATTGGACGCTGAAACAAAAAAAATGATTGGTTTACTATGAATGCCGGGTTCAAATCAAAGGGCTGGTTTGAGCATCTGTTTAACCTGCATTACCAGTATATCCTCAACTACCTGTACTACCTTTCGGGTGACAGTGAGTTGTCGGAAGACCTTGCACAGGATGTTTTTATGCAGCTGTGGGAAAAGAAAGATCAGGTGATGGATGAAACGGTAAGGCCTTTTCTGTATACAATTGCACGGAATTGTTTTCTGAAAAGTACCCGGCGCAATAAATACGACTTGAAATTTAAATCGGAGTATCTTGAGGAACATGAAAATGAATCGCCTGAGTTTTTAATGGAAATGAAGGAATTCGATAGGAACCTGCAGGATGCTATTGCCGGTTTGCCCGAAAAGAGCAGAATCGTGTTCCTGATGAACCGGATGGATGGGCTTACATACAGGGAAATAGCCGATAACCTGGGTGTCTCTGTTAAAGCCGTGGAAAAACAAATGAGCAGGGCGCTTTCGGTTCTGAGGGAAACATTTGGTGCAAAAATCTAGAAGTTGCTGATGGATTAAACAGAAACCGATTCATGAGCTGATGAGAATAAATTACCTGATAATCGTTTGGATGTTCTGCCTCTCGCTGGGAATGGGGTTAAAGCAGGCCGTTGCTCAGGAGCCTGTCATTTCTGTTGTAGCTCATCATCAACCCTTGTCGGAAGTGCTTGGGGACATAACCACCCGCTATGGTATCAGGTTTGCCTTTGATGCGGAAAGTTTTCAGAATAAAGAAACCTCATGCGATTTTAATGAAATCACATTGTCAGGGTTTCTGGAATACATCGGTGAAAATCATCAGGTGTCATCTAAATTAATTGATGGAACCTGGATACTTGTCATACGGAATATGAATGAGGTTATGCCAGACCCTCTTCATGCCAAGGCTAAAAATCTTTCGGGCTATGTTTCCGACAGAAGGACCGGAGAGCGGCTGATGTATTGCAACATCATGGTTGGCGACTACAGGGGAGGCACAACAAATGAACTTGGCTTTTTTAATTTCGGGGTCAGCAATCCCGATTCAGTCCGTATCCTTGTAAGCCACCTGGGGTACCAGCGCCTCGATACCGTTGTTTCACCGCTTCAGCCGGTCAGTTTAATGTTGAAACCTGTAAATGTTGTCCTGAAAACTGTTAAGGTTATACATTACGACCAGGATGTACTTCAGGCTTCTTCGCAGGCCGGCACCATCGCTTTCAACCCGTTGAAGTCGGCCAATATTCCACGTATAGCTAATGATGATCTGGGAAATGCCCTGCTGATAATACCCGGAATTGATTTCCTGAACGGAGGATCGGCCGGATTATCAATCAGGGGGGGTGACCCTGCCGACAACCTTGTGCTTTTCGATGGCATACCTGTTTTGGAAACAAGCCACCTGATGGGGAATATGAGTGTGCTGAATTCAAAGTTTGTCAGGCAGGCTTTCGTATCGAGGGGTGGGTTCGATGCTTCATACGGGGGCAGGGTTGCAGGCCTGATTGAACTGACAGGCAAGTCGGGAAGAAGCAGCATCCCGGCAGTCGATATATCAGCAAATATGCTGAATGCCAATGTATTTGCCATTGTGCCGGTAACCGGAAAGTTTTCTGTAAGTGCTGCCTGGCGCCGTTCATATATCGACAGATGGCAGAACTACCTGTACCATAAACTGATCGAAGATGTTGTTGTGTCGGAGGAAAACAACGTTACATCCACCATTTTTCCGGTAGTGAAATTCCAGGATGTTAATGCCAAACTGAGTTATCACCCATCCGGAAATCTTACAGTCGACTTGAACGTCATGTATGGACAGGATGAACAAAGCCGTGACTTCGAACTTATTCAGACAAAGGAATACTTCCGCAATGAAAGTCTCTGGAGCAAGAGCCTTGGAATGAGCCTGAACCTGAACTGGCAGGCTGGTGATAAATGGTTCCATTCATTTTCTGCAGGATTCTCCACACTTGAAAAGGATTTGGTTGATGAAACCGGTGAATTGAAGGAATATACCGAAGTCATTCCTCATCCGGGCCAGGGAAAGGGGAAGGGAAAAGGGCTTGTTCAGAGCCGGGAAAGGACTTATAGCAAGGATACTCATGATATCGATAACGGCTTTAATAAGACAGGTGAATACCGTGCCGGCTGGAAATCGAGAATCACCAATGGAAGATCGACAGTTGAAGGAGGTTTCGGCATGTCTTCAGGCAGCTACTCCTACAGGTATTATGCAAGCCGTCTTGATGAAACACTGCTGACCGATTCCATTTCAAGCAAGGCTAACCTGCTATTGCTTAATGCATTTCTGCAGCACCAGCTTCAGCTTCCCGAAAACCTCAGGTTCAGGTGGGGGCTGAGGGTAAACTTTAATCCTGAGAACAGTGCTGCATACTGGCAGCCCCGTGCAGGCCTGGAATATGAACCTGTAAATTACCTGAAGTTTTACCTGCTGAGCGGATTGTATTATCAGTTCCTGTCGGCTGTCAGGCGCTTCGACAGCAGCGGTCAGTTCAGCAGGCTGTGGTACCTGCCTGACAACGATGGTACCGGAGTTGTATCGGGGGTACATTATATTGCAGGTTCAAAATTTGAAAGAAACGGATGGTATGCCGATGTTGAAGCCTATTACAAGAACAAGCAGGGTAAGATAAACCTGTTCGCCGAACTGCAATCATCAGGCGGCAATGCCGATGTGAGCTATATTACCCGTGAAAGCAGTGAGAAAACAAGCGGAATTGATGTTTTTATCCAGAAACGGCATCATATTTTTAACCACATGGTGGGATATTCCCTTTCATCGACAAAAGAGCAAATGGACGGTTTCTTTGACAACAGATGGTATCCTGCCTGGAACGACCGTACACACCGGGTTAAGCTAACCGAAATGTTAAGGTGGAGGGGCTGGACCCTTACAGGTGACTGGCACTATGGAAGCGGGCTCCCGGTTTATAACTACATCGCTGACCAGGCATATGATGATTTTTCACGCTCAGGGTATTTCTCACAGGTCAATGCTGCTCTTGTTAAAACTTTTACCGGCAGTTTCTATACATTCAGTGCCGGCGCCTCGCTGCTCAATATCTTCGACCGGAAGAACATTGTGGAGGTGAACTACCTGAGGTTCCCTTCCGATTCGGGCTCCATGACTGTCAGATCTGACATCTCAGCCCTTGGTTTTACACCTGTCTTTTTTATCAACCTTAAGTTCTGATGATTACTGCGGCTACTGAGTAATTTTCCAGCTATCAGTTTCAAAAAAAATCAGTTTTATTTAATTTCCGGGTAGGGTATCCATTCTTTTCTGGATATATGGTGTGTAGTCTGAAATAAAACCGGACTGCTTATAAATACGATGGAATTTAAAAACAACAATAAGCAGAATCTGCCCCCCGAAGTTGAAGAACTAATACGCAGCTACAGGGTGCCTGTGCGTTCCTCGAAAGAGGAAGTACTCGGGAAACTGCTTGGTTCCATCGATGAGAAGGAAGCCATGGTGAAGGTTCCGCGCAGGAAAATTACCTGGTACATGGCAGCTGCCTCTGTTGCTGCTACCATCGCAATCGTGGTAAGTGTTTGGCTGTTTACGGCAACCGAAACCTTATCTTCCGCTCAGGGATATACTTCGGCCTTCAGGCTTCCCGACCAGTCGAGGGTTGTTTTGCACGACGGCAGTTCATTGTCATTCAGGAAATATATGTGGAATCGCCGGGTCAGACTTGAAGGTGAAGCTTACTTTGAAGTAGAGAAGGGTACAGGCTTTAAGGTATTGACCCCGAATGGTGAAGTGGAAGTGCTGGGAACAAGATTTCTTGTAAAAGATATTGATGAAAGCTTTGCCGTGCAGTGTTACCAGGGAAAGGTCAGGGCTGGATACGCCCATGAAGCATGGATCCTGGATCCCGGGACTGAAGTTCGGGCTTCAGGTGAAGGTGCAGGAAAAAAGGAATTTGCCAGCCAAAACGGCTATCCGACGTTTGCCAGGTTTACAGCAAGTTATAATAATGCCCCGGTGAGTGAGGTGATGAAGGACGTGGAGCAGTTTTTTGGGGTGGATATCATCATCGATGCACCGGCAGGTAAAAGATTCTCAGGGACAGTTGAAACAGGCAGCCTTGAGAATGTGCTCCGGATTGTGAGTGAGCCATTGCAGTTGAATTACGCTTTTGAAGATAAATACAGAATCAGAATCTTAAATTGAATCAAAAATGATGAAAAAACTTATGAAGTTTAGCGGATATGCTGCACTTGTAGTGCTGCTGTCGGGACTGGTCTTTGGTTGCAGTGATATAACAGGCGAAGATGCCGGAAGGGATGGCAAAGGTAAAGCAACAGTAGTATTTAAAATTACAGATGCTCCTTTCCCTGCAGGGCTGGTTGAAGAAGCCTGGGTCACCATCGACTGGATCAAGGTACTGAAATCGGGCATGGAAAACATGTATAATGAAGATGAACCTGAATCGGATAAGGCACCATTTGTAATGGTTGCACTGGAAGAGCCCTCCACGTTTAACCTCCTGGAACTCAGAAACGGAATCACAGCAATACTTGCTGAAATGGAATTGCCTGCAGGCAGCTACAGCGAAATCCGTATGCACATTGTTGATGCTGGCATACTTCTTAAGAATGGACAGGCATTCCCTCTGAAGGTTCCGTCGGGTGATGCCAGTGGTTTGAAAATTAAGCTCCTGCCTGAGCTTGTTCTTCAGGAAGACGCTTATGCTGAAGTACTATTTGATTTTGATGTCAGCCGCTCATTTATTATGACTGGCAACAGTAAAAATATTCAGGGGTTTATTTTTAAACCGGTCGTTCGTGCAATAGCCCATGTGGAAACAGAAGCTGGTGAAATTGCAGGTACAGTTAAAGATGCCGATGGAGTGGTTCTTGAAAATGTAACGCTCAAACTCTTTAAGGGAGATGACCTGGTTACAACTGCACTGACTTCAGAAGAAGGTTATTATGCAATGATTGGAATCCTTCCGGGAACCTATATGCTGGTACTGCAGGTGGAAGAGTACATTTACCAGGTTGAAGTGCTGGTGGAAGCAGGAAAGACAACCATCACCGATTTCGTGATTGGTGAGGATGACAATGATGGTGAGGAAGGATCAGATGAAGAGGAAGAAGGAAACGGAGAAGGATAGATTGGTTAATTGTAAGAATAATATTAGGTATGTTTTGTTTTAAGTAAGTGGGGTTAATTCAAAAGGGGCGTCAGAGAGGCGCCTCTTTTTTTGTGGGTACATTGCCAGGGGAGCGACGGCAGGCAACAGGCAACCCGTAGGTCAAATCGCCTGTAAACTGAAGCTGTTTTCGTTTAATCGTAAATTATAATTGCACCTGTTCAATTTTTTATACTTTCGTGCTTCTATTTTAATCTATTTTGAAGAGTTCAGTATGAACAGCATGCAAAAGAAGGTAGTAGTCATTACAGGTGCATCATCAGGAATAGGGAAGGCGCTGGCAGAGAAATATGCAGCAGAAGGCTGGAACCTGGTGCTGGCTGCCCGGCGGATTGAAAGATTGCAGGCGCTGAAGGATATGTGGCCACAGGCTGAAATTCTTGCAGTACAAACCGATGTCACACGTGAAGACGACTGCCGGATGCTTATTGAACAGGCCATTGAAAAATTCGGCCGTCTTGATGTGATGATTAACAATGCAGGCATTTCAATGAGGGCTCTGTTTCACCAGGTCAACCTCGATGTGCTGAGACAAGTGATGGATGTGAATTTCTGGGGCACTGTTTACTGTACAAAGTTTGCCTTGCCCTGGCTGCTGAAATCAAAAGGTTCCGTTGTTGGGGTTATTTCCATTGGTGGCTATATCGGCCTGCCGGGACGCAGTGGCTATTCATCGGCAAAGTTTGCCGTCAGGGGTTTTCTTGAAACTATCCGTACCGAAAATCTCAAAACAGGATTACATGTGCTTGTGGCCGCTCCGGGCTTTACTGCATCCGAAATCAGGAAATCGGCTCTGGTGGCCAATGGCGCACAGCAGGGTGAAACACCCCGTGATGAGGCAAAAATGATGTCGGCCGAAGAATGTGCTTCACAAATTTTTAATGCAGTACAGAAACGGAAACGGGAACTGATACTGACTTTTATGGAGGGAAAACTGACAGTATTCCTGTCAAAACTCTGGCCTTCCTTTATCGATAAAATGTCATACAGGGTTTTTGCCCGTGAACCTGATTCCCCATTTAAATAGTTCAGGTAATCCTGTATCTGCTGTTTAAAATCATCGTAGCCCTGCCTGCCGGTTCCTGAAAAAAATATTTTACTTTTACATCTGGTTTATAAATTCAGTTTGATTATGGAAGATTTACCTGTTGGAACCCGTGTTACTCACCCAAGGTATGGTGAAGGAATTGTTAGCAGGGATAAAATCACTGCCTGGGAAATATTTTTTGAGAAGGGCGGTAAAATGGAGATCACCAAACGCAATACCGATTTAAGCGTTGTTGAGAAAAGCCAGGATACTGCACCCAAATCGGGATTAAATATTTCTGAGATTGAAAACGTACTGAAGTATGTTCTTGACCAGTATGGTGCGCTCACCGAAATGGTACCACTGGGCGACAAATGGAAGGGCGGGACACTGTTGCTGCAGCCTGCCAATAAAGCGCTTCAGCCTAAGGAGATTCCTGTGGAAGTTTTTTTTCACAAAATTGTCATGCTTCGCGACAGGCTTCGGGTACTTGAACAAAATATCAACAGCCATACCGGCCTCAGTGATGGGGATAAAGTAAACCTTCAGCAGTATATCACCCGTATTTACGGCTCCCTGACAACGTTTAATATCCTGTTTTCCGATAAGGAGTATTTCTTTGTAGGTGCTAAATCGAAATAACATGAAGAATTTAAGTTTTACTGTGATTCTATTATTAAGCATTGTTGTTTTGAAAGCACAGGATCTGACATTGAAAGTTTGGCCGGGGGGTGCTCCCGATCATAATGGCATGGATTTGCCTGAAGAGAAATTTGAAGGGGTGAGGGTCAGAAATGTATCGGAAGCCGAAATATATGTCTACCTTCCTGAAAAGAATAAGAATACAGGTGCCGCCGTTGTAATATGCCCCGGTGGCGGTTACTGGATTGAGGCCATGGACCATGAGGGTTTTGAAATGGCTGAATGGCTGAAGGAAAATGGTGTTGCCGGCATAGTGCTGAAATACAGGCTGCCTTACGGACATCATGAAATTCCATCACGCGATGCCCGCCAGGCCATCCGTATTGTCAGGGATAAGGCAAAGGAATGGGGCATCGATCCATCAAAAATAGGCATAGCCGGTTCTTCTGCTGGCGGACACCTTGCTTCAACTGTAGGTACACGCTTCGACAGCGGATGTACACTTCCGGGCAGTCCGTACAGCCAGGTGAGCAGCCGCCCCGATTTCATGCTGTTGCTTTACCCCGTGATTACCCTCAGCGAAGAGTATGGACATATGGGTTCGCGCAGAAATCTTATCGGTGATGGCAACGAATGGAAACTTGTGGAGTTTTATTCGAATGAACTCCATGTATCGCCTGAAACACCCCCCGCATTCCTTGTGCTTGCCGATGACGATAATGGGGTAGTGCCACGGAATTCTGTTGAATTTTACCTTGCATTGAAAAAGAACAAGGTACCTGCTGAAATGCATATCTTTAGCCAGGGAGGACACGGTTTCGGGATGAGGAAAAAGAACCTGCCTGTCGATTCGTGGCCCGGATTATTCCACGACTGGCTCAGGGCAATAAAAATGATTGATTGAATGCAACCTACACATCCATTTAACGTATTCAGGTTTTGTCCGAAGTGCGGGTCTTCCCGTTTCAATATTTCAGGAGAACGGTCAATGAAGTGTTCCGACTGCAGTTTTCAGTATTTTATTAATTCAGTAGCGGCAGTTGCTGCACTTGTAACCGATGGGAATGGCCGCCTGCTCCTGACCACACGCGGCGTTGAGCCCCACTACGGAAAGCTGGACCTGCCGGGTGGATTCATCGATCCGGGGGAGACTGCAGAAGAGGCTGTTGCCCGGGAACTGGATGAGGAACTGGGGCTGAAAGTCAAAGCAGTTGAATATGTGGGTTCGGCCACCAATGAATACATCTATGAAGGGTTCAGTGTCTTTACCCTCGATATGGCTTACAGGGTTACCCCTGTGTCGGTTGAAGGGATGAAAGCCATGGATGACATCCTTGAATACCGGTTTTATTCATCCGGTGAAATTGATTTCGATCAGGTGCCGGCCCCTTCAATCCGTCAGTTTATAAAGAAATTTTTCAGAAAATGAATGAAGTCCGACTCAGGCTGAAAGCTCTTCGAATGGAGCTGCTCAGGCGTAATCTCGACGCCTGGTACATTCCCGGAACTGACCCGCACGCCAGTGAATATCTGCCCGACATGTGGCAGACAAGAAAATTCATCTCAGGTTTCACAGGCTCATACGGAGTGGTGGTGGTGGCCCAGGAAGAGGCTGCCCTGTGGACCGATTCACGGTATTTTATACAGGCTGAAGAGCAGCTTAAGGGTTCGGGCATTAAAATGTACAAGCTGCGTGTCCCCGATGCCATTTCACCTGAAGCATGGATTGCCAGAAAGCTTTCACCCGGGAGCAAGATTGGATTTGATCCGCTCACTTTTTCTTTATCTTCCTACCGCAATCTCATCAGGCATCTTCACAATACAGGGATAACGGCTGTAGAGACACCCGACTTTTTTGAGAAGATATGGGAGGACCGTCCCACCTTGCCGGTTTCGCCTGTTTTTAGCCATGATACTAAATTTGCAGGCCTGACCAGAAAGGAGAAACATGATGCACTGGTGGCTGAGCTTAAAAGGCATGATGCTGATTTGCATGTAATCACCGCACTCGATGAGCTTGCATGGACATTTAACCTGCGGGGCTCCGATATCCCGTATAATCCCGTCTTTACCGGGTATGGCATCATGGGCAGAAACGAATGGATTTTATTTGTTAACCAGCAAAAACTTCCGCCCCAACTGAGAAATCATCTTGAAAGGGAGAAAATTACCTTGATGCCTTATGAGTCATTTTTCCCCTGGCTTAAAGCGCTCAGGGGTAAAAAGGTATTTCTTGATCCTTCAACAGCAAGCTACGCAGTGTATAATGCTGTTCAGGCCGAAAATAAAACAGTTGAAGGGGTTTCTCTGATTGCAATGATGAAGGCTCAGAAGAACCATAGGGAACTTGAAGGATTTCGTGAAGCCATGAAAAAGGATGGAGTGGCTCTTATAGAGTTTCTTGCCTGGTTAAAGGAAAACATTGCCGGTGGCAGGCTGACTGAATATACTGTAGGGCGGAAGCTGGCAGAATTCCGTGCCGGCCAGGATGGCTTTATGGGTGAAAGTTTTGCCCCGATTGTAGGTTACCGCAGGCACGGTGCCATTGTGCACCTGAATGTGGATGAGGATGATGCCCTTCAGCTTGAGCCTGAAGGTATACTGCTTTTCGACTCTGGCGGCCAGTACATGCAGGGCACTACCGATATTACCCGCACGGTGGCTCTGGGTGAAGTGACTTCACAGCAAAAGATTGATTTTACGCTGGTACTTAAAGGAATGATTGCACTTTCCATGGCTGTTTTCCCTGCCGGTACAAGAGGATGCAACATCGATGTGCTGGCACGCATGGCATTATGGCAAAACAGGCTGAACTACGGACATGGCACCGGCCATGGGGTAGGGCATTTCCTGAATGTGCATGAAGGGCCTGCATCAATCAGACAGGAATTAAACGAGGTGCCACTGCGCCCGGGCATGGTTGTTTCTAATGAACCTGGCCTTTATCGCGAAGGAGAATATGGCATCCGTACCGAAAATATGATAGTGTGTGTTGAAAGGGGAAGCACTGAGTTTGGAAATTTCCTTGGGTTTGAAACCCTTACGCTCTGTCCGATCGACACGCAGCTTATAGAACCGGGACTTCTGACTCCCGGGGAAAAGGAGTGGCTGAACAGTTATCACCGGCATGTTTACAATGAACTGAAGCCTCTTGTAAAGGATGAACTCAAGGGTTTTCTGGCTGAACTTACCCGTGAAATCTGAGGCAGCCGTTAAGCTGTAGTGCATAAACCTGCAACAGTCCATCCCTTGTTATCACATCCCTGTATGTGGAACGGCAATTGCTGAAAGATAATTCCTGTCCTTTATAGCTTCAGGCTTCTTATGAAATCTGATTACAATTCCGTGACATCTGATTCCGGTATCCGCTGGCTTTTAATTATTTATGCCTTTCTGCCCAATGGAATAAACAGCAGTCCGGCATTTACTGCAAATGCCGCAATGATAACCAGGTTCCCTGCATCCTGGGCCCCCGCCATGGCAATGATCTTCCCTGTCAATGCAGTGGCTCCGCCTGCTATGATGGCTGCAGTTACCTGCCGTTTGACTGCTTTAATATGTAGCAGCCCTGCCAGCATGGGCACAACAAATGCACCCGAGAAGAAGGTGAGGGCCAGCAGCAGTGACTGGAGAATGGATGTCACAAACAGGGCAATGCCAATGCTCAGTCCTCCCAATACAATGATCAGGATGCGGGTCAGGCGGAAAGCTTTGGGATCATTCATGTCTTTGTGGAAAAGCTCGCTCAGGATAAGTGACGAGGTAAGCAGGGTGGTATCGGCCGATGACATAACTGCCGATAGCAGTGCAGCAATAAACAGTCCGTAAAACCACCCCGGCAGCAGGTGTTGCGCAAATGACATGATTTCGGTACTGCCCGTTTCCTGTGAATATATCCCCAGAAAGGTTAATCCGAATGAAACAGGAACAAGTACAAAGGCCACGATGAGGATGCTGCGGGTGGCTGTTTTTTCATCTTTTGCACAGAAAACCCGCGAGTAGATATCAGGCCCTACCACAAACGTGACGGAGTAGGTGAGCACAAGAATCAGCAAATCAATACCGGTAAAGGATTCATTGAATAATACCTCCGACTGTAAAGCCGGCAGCGACAAGGCTTCGGGGGTACGCGCGGCAAATACCGAAAGAGTGGCCAGCCCGGCTATAATTAGAAATGACTGCAGGGTATCAGTCTTCAGTATGCTGACCTGTCCGCCAAAGAGGGTATATAGTATAAATACAGTTCCCGAAAAAAGTGCAGCCACCTGGTAGCCTGTTATCCCCAGTCCGGCAACTATTTTTGCAGCTGCAATTATCTGCGCACCTATAATGCCAAGCCATGCAACCGGTATCACAACCGAAGAAATAAACTGCGCCTGCCTGCCATAAAAGTGTCCCAGCAGTCCGGGCAGGGTGTACCTTCCATACCTGCTGACGTATTTGGCTATGGGAGCCAGGATGAATAGGCCAAAAGAGGCGCAGAAAAGAAACCATAAGGCTGCCCATCCAATCGAATGGCTCAGCTCGATGGTTCCCAAAATGGCTGAACCTCCAAGTATTGTGGCAAGCAGGCTTCCCGATACGGGCAGAAGCCTTGCATTTTTCCCGGCTACGTAATAATCAGAAGGGGTCTTGATCCTGAACCATGAATAAATCCCCAGCATAACTACCAGCATGAAATAAATCAATACAAATACTACAGGATTGTTCATGGATGATTCTTCTGTGAATTAAAGCGCAAATATCGGAAAATATGATCCAATATTGTATTTTCGCTAACTCTTTTAAAATCATTGTTCATATGAAAAGATGGATTTTTAATCTTCCGGTAGTTTTTATATTTTTGCTGGCATGTAACACAAGCGAAAAAAATTCGCCGCCAAATGCACAAAAAATACCAATGGAATTAACTGCACACGGACATACAAGGTTGGATAACTATTATTGGTTGCGTGAAAGGGATAATCCTGATGTCATTGATTACCTTGAAGCGGAAAATGAATACAAGGAAAAAGTACTTGCGCACACACAATCTCTGCAGGAGGATCTGTTTGAAGAAATCAAATCAAAAATAAAACAGGAAGACGAATCGGTTCCCTACAGGAAAAACGGTTACTGGTATTATACCCGCACGGTTCCAGAAATGGAATACTACCTAGTGTGCCGCAGAAAGGATTCACCGGGTGCAGGCGAGGAGGTGATGCTCGATGTAAACCAAATGGCCGAAGGTTGCCAGTACTACCAGCTGGGAGGTACAGCCGTCAGCCCCGATAACAGGTTGCTGGCATTCAGTGTCGATACTGTCAGCCGGAGAAAGTACACAATCTTTATAAAAGATCTTGAAACTGGTAAACTGCTTGAGGATGCCATACCCCTTACCTCGGGCGGCATGGTATGGGCCAATGACAACCGTACGGTTTACTATGTGCTGAAAGATGATGTCACCCTGCGGTCGGAGCGTATCATGAAACACGTGCTGGGAACATCTCCCGAACAGGACGAAGAGGTGTTTTATGAGGAGGATGAAACTTTTTCTGTCCAGATATTTAAAACCAAGTCGGAAAAATACCTCATGATAGGCAGCTCCAGTACCCTTACCACCGAATACCGTTACCTGGAAGCTGATAATCCTGAAGGGAACTTCAAAATCATTCAGCCCCGCACACGTGGACTGGAATATCATGTTGAGCATTTCGGCAATGATTTCTATATCCGTACAAACCTCGATGCACTGAACTTCAGGCTTATGAAAACCCCTGTTGCAGCAACCGGAAAAGAAAACTGGAAGGGGGTGATTCCTCACCGCGACGAAGTTTATTTTTCTGCTTTTGAAATCATGAAGAATTTTCTTGTGGTGACTGAACGCAGGGATGGAATCATGCAGCTGCGTGTGATGCCATGGAACAGTGAAGAAGAGTATTATATTGATTTTGATGAGGAGGTTTATGCGGTGCGAAGTGGTGTAAATCCTGAATTTGATACCGACATCTTCAGGTTCAACTATACTTCCCTTACAACGCCAAATACAGTATTCGACATCAACCTCAGGACACGGGAACGGGTACTGCTTAAAGAAGATGAGGTATTGGATGGATTCGACAAAAACAATTATGAAACCCATCGGATCTATGCTACGGCTGATGACGGAACCCCTATACCTGTGTCGCTGGTATACCGCAAAGGCCTCAGCAAAAGTGGTGATAACCCTGCATTGATCTACGGTTACGGGTCATATGGTATTACTGTTGACCCTTCTTTCCGGCTGGCCATACTGCCGTTGCTCGACCGTGGATTTGTCTATGCGATTGCACATATCAGGGGCGGACAGATTAACGGAAGGCAATGGTACGAAGAAGGTAAGCTGCTCAATAAAATGAATACCTTCACCGATTTCAATGCATGTGCCAGGCAGCTGATTAAAGAAGGATACACCAACAGCAACAGGTTGTTCGCAAAAGGCGGTAGTGCCGGGGGACTGTTGATGGGTGCCTGTATCAACCTGCAGCCTAATCTTTACAGAGGGGTGATTGCCAATGTTCCCTTCGTGGATGTGGTTACCACTATGCTCGATGAAACAATCCCGTTAACAACAAGCGAATATGATGAGTGGGGTAATCCCAATGAGGAACAATACTATCATTACATGCTGTCATATTCACCCTACGACAATGTGCAGGCAAAGGATTATCCTGCCCTGCTTGTAACCACTGGCTTTCATGATTCTCAGGTACAGTACTGGGAACCTGCCAAATGGGTGGCTAAACTACGTGATTTAAAAACCGATGATAACCCTTTGCTGTTTCATATCAATATGGGTTACGGGCATGGAGGGGCATCGGGCCGCTTCCAGTGGATAAGGGATACAGCACTTGAATATGCATTCATGCTCGACTTGCTTGAAAAG